>ERZ773248.80-NODE-80-length-130779-cov-4.973088_pt1 | contig 130779 bp, 146 predicted proteins | sample MGYA00580518_ERZ773248 | MGnify/ENA primary metagenome ERZ773248 (study PRJEB29015, sample SAMEA2737762) | human gut metagenome | biome: human gut; feature: human-associated habitat; material: faeces | place: China | collected 2012 ...
CAATTATTAGAAGCAGGCGTACATTTTGGTCATCAGACCCGCCGTTGGAACCCGAAGATGGCACGCTTCATTTTTACGGAACGCAATGGCATTTATATCATCGACCTGCAGAAGACCGTCAAGAAAATGGATGAAGCTTACAATTTCGTCCGTGACCTGGCAGCCGAAGGCGGTAAAGTCCTTTTCGTAGGCACGAAAAAACAGGCTCAGGAATCCATTAAGAACGAAGCAGAACGTTGCAACCAGTTCTATGTCAACGAACGCTGGCTCGGAGGTATGCTCACCAACTTCCAGACTATCGAAAAACGGGTAAAACGCCTGAAAGCACTGGAAAAAATGGCAGAAGACGGTACATTCGAAGTACTGCCGAAAAAAGAAGTTACCCTGCTCAAACACGAAATGGATAAACTTCAGAAATACCTCGGCGGTATTAAAGATATGAAGAAGCTGCCTGATGCTCTTTTCATCATCGATCCGAAGAAAGAAGAAATCGCTGTAAAAGAAGCACGTAAACTGAATATCCCTATTATCGCAACGGTAGACACGAACTGCGATCCCGATGTCATCGATTATCCGATTCCGGCTAACGATGATGCAATCCGTGCCGTCAAACTCCTGACAGGCAAAGTCGCTGATGCTGTTCTTGAAGGCAACCAGGGCGAACAGACCGAAGAAGGCGCTGAAGCCGAAGCTCCGGCAGAAGAAGCAGAAGAAACAGCTGAAGAAAACTAATACCCAGGACAGTCCTGCGTGGTATGCTGAAAGGAGCTGTCGCACAAGGCAGCTCCTTTTTTAGACCGTATCGCAGAATGCCTGGGATAGTACACGGTACTATATCGAAAACTATATTCTCATTATATTTCAGGTTTAGGAGGAATACTCATGGCTATTACAGCAGCAATGGTAAAAGAATTAAGAACAAAAACGGGTGCAGGCATGATGGACTGCAAAAAGGCACTGACCGAAAGCAACGGTGATATGGACAAGGCAATCGACCTGCTTCGTGAACATGGCCTGGCTGCAGCAGCTAAAAAAGCAAGCCGTATCGCTGCTGAAGGGTTGGTTTATTCTTATATCCATGGCAATGGCCGTATCGGCGTTCTCGTCGAAGTCAACTGCGAAACGGACTTCGTTGCCCAGACAGACAACTTCAAAGCTCTCTGCAAAGATATCGCTATGCAGATTGCCGCAGCCAAACCGGCTTATCTCAAGAGAGAAGAAGTACCGGCAGATGTCCTCGAACATGAAAAAGAAGTTCTCCGTCAGCAGGCTCTGAACGAAGGCAAACCGGAAAAGATTGTCGAAAAGATGATTGTCGGCCGGATTGAAAAATTCTATAAAGAAAACTGCCTCCTCGATCAGGAATTCATTAAAGATTCCGATAAGACGGTCCAGCAGGTCGTCAACGAAGCCATTGCAAAAATCGGTGAAAAAATTGATATCCGCCGCTATGCCCGCTATGAACTCGGTGAAGGCCTCCAGAAGCGCAGCGATGATTTCGTTTCTGAAGTAATGGCACAGGTAAAATAAGTTTAATACGATTCCTATAAGAGAACACCGGTTTTCAGTGTTCTCTTATTTTCTAACAGGAGGAGCCATTATGGACAGAAAATATAAGCGTGTAGTTCTTAAATTGAGCGGGGAAGCTCTTGCCGGATCACAGGGATACGGCATTGATCCGGTTACGGTAGATGTCATTTCCAGACAGGTCGTCGAAGTAGCCAAGAAGGGAATCCAGGTAGCCATCGTCGTAGGCGGCGGCAATATCTGGCGCGGCCTGTCAGGCAAAGCCAAGGGCATGGACCGCGTATCGGCCGACTATATGGGCATGCTGGCAACGGTCATGAATGCCCTGGCTCTGCAGGATGCCATCGAAAAGAACGGCGTCGTTACGCGCGTACAGACAGCCATTACTATGCAGCAGGTAGCAGAACCGTATATCCGCCGCCGGGCTATCCGTCATATGGAAAAAGGCCGGGTCGTCATATTCGGGGCTGGTACGGGGAATCCCTATTTTTCGACGGACACGACAGCTGCCCTGCGCGCGGCAGAAATCGATGCGGACGCCATCCTCATGGCCAAAAATGGCGTAGATGGCGTATATGACAGCGATCCCAAGGTCAATCCCGATGCCAGAATGTATACGCACCTTTCCTTCCTCGACGTCATCCAGAAACAGCTGGGTGTCATGGATGCGACGGCTACGACGCTGTGCATGAACAACAATATACCTATTGTTGTGTTCAATATCGATACGAAAGGAAATATCGTCGCTGCCTGCAGCGGGGAAGAAATCGGTACGCTCGTCGATAAAGAAGGATAATCGTTCCTGCGTAGACAAAAAGGCATAAAAGCTGTATGATATAATTAACGAAAAATATGATGAGGAAGTGATTTTCATGGATGTACAGAATACATTGACACAACACGAAGAAAAGATGAACAAATGCATAGAAGCCTTGAAGCGTGACCTGGCTTCTATCCGCACCGGCCGTGCCAGTACGTCTCTCCTGGACCGGGTCATGGTCGATTATTACGGTTCCCAGACACCGGTCAAACAGGTGGCCAACGTATCGGCACCGGAACCGCGGCTGATCACCATTGTTCCCTGGGAACGGAGCATGCTGAAAGAAATCGAAAAAGCCATCCTCAAATCCGATCTGGGCCTCAATCCGAACAATGATGGTACTATGATCCGCCTGGAAATCCCGCAGCTGACAGAAGAACGGCGTAAGGAATTCGGCAAAAAGGTAAGCAAGCACGCCGAAGAAGCCAAAGTCGCTATCCGAAACCTGCGCCGGGACTGCAATGATCTGTTCAAAAAAGCGGAAAAGAAAAAAGAAATAACCGAAGATGAAAGTAAAGAAGCACAGACCAAAATCCAGAAAATGACAGATCAGAAAATCAAAGATATTGACGCTCTGAAGGATAAAAAGACTAAAGAAGTCATGGAAGTATGATGGATATACGGATTCTCATTGGCATGCCTTTATGGTATGCCAAATCTGTATTAGAGGGTAAAAACATTCCCTATGTCCTGGAACAGACGGTTTCGCGGAGTCGTTTCTTTACGTGTGACGATCAGGAAATCTATGTCATCCGGGCCGTGGAAACAGATGGCGTTATCCATCTGTTGTACAATTACAGCCTGAAAGCAAGCGACAGCGTGCAGCAGGCTCTTCATAATGGAGAATAGGATATGTTTGATACACTTTTTAAAAATACAGGCCGCCAGCCTGCTTCTGAAGAAACATCTTCCCTGGAAGAACAGCTGGACCGCCAGAATATTCCCCACCATGTAGCCATCATCATGGATGGCAACGGCCGCTGGGCGAAACGGCAGGGGAAACCCCGTACGTACGGTCATCATGCCGGTGCCGATACGCTCAAGCGCATCGTCGTTGCTGCCGGTGAACTGGGAATCCAGGTCCTGACCGTATATGCTTTTTCAACGGAAAACTGGAAGCGTCCGGAGACAGAAGTTTCCTATATCATGAAGCTCATGAATGAATATCTGAGCAAAAATCTCCTGGAACTGGACGAACATAATGTGCGCCTTCATTTCCTCGGCGATATGAGCCGTCTTCATCCGGTACTCCAGGATTCCTTCCGCAAGGCCGAAGAAGAAATGAAGGATAATACGGGCCTTACGCTCAATGTAGCCGTCAATTATGGCGGACGCATGGAACTGGCACGGGCAGCGCGCCTTTTGGCAGAAGACGTACAGAAAGGCCGTATCAGTCCGTCGGATATTACTGAGGACACGCTGGCCGGCTACTTGTATACGGCTCCGGAAAATGATGTGGATCTCCTGATTCGTCCCGGTTCGGACAAGCGGGTCAGCAATTTTCTGCTCTGGCAGATGGCCTATGCCGAGTTCTGGTATACAGACCTGTGCTGGCCTGACTTTACAAAGGACACTCTCATAGAAGCCATCTTATCTTTCCAGGGCCGGGAACGCCGGTTTGGCGGCTTGAAATAAGGAAGGTAAACAGACAATGTTGGCTAAACGAATCATTACAGGTATCGTAGGCGGAGGCCTGACGATATTCATCATTTACGAAGGGAACTGGCTCTTTTTTATCATGATGACTCTGCTGGCCCTCCTGGGCTGGCGTGAATACGTGCGCATGCTTCATGCCGTCAAGGCCAATCTGACCGAATATGCCGGCTACGTATGGCTCGTTGCCGTATTTGGTTCCTGGTGGTTTGCCGGGATCAAGCTGTTGTTTTTGCTCTGCGTCATTATGATGAGCTGGATCCTTCTGCGTACGGTGGCCCGCCATAAGAGCGTAACTCTTTCGGACAGTGCCTATTCGCTGTACGGACTATTATATATTGGCGGAGGATTTCTTGCCATGCTGGCCCTCCGGAACGGCATGCTGGCATCGTATCTGACCGGTGCGTTCCAGAATGTCATGCTCGAGCCGGCCCGCTTTTTTGTATTTCTCCTCGTCTTTTCCACCTGGGCGAGTGATACTTTTGCCTTTGTGGCAGGGAAGACCATGGGGAAGAACAAGCTCTGCCCCACTATCAGCCCGGGAAAGACCAGAGAAGGCGCATTGGGCGGATTTATCGGCACCATTGTCGTGGCATTGATTTTCTCTTTGATTTTTAAATTTTCACTTCTTCACGGCCTGGCTATCGGATTGATCATTGCCATCATGGCTCCTCTGGGAGATCTGGTAGAATCGGTTCTCAAACGGACATGCGGCATCAAAGACTCGGGGAATATCATCCCCGGTCATGGTGGTATTCTCGACCGTTTTGACAGCCTGCTTTTTGCCGCACCGGCTGTGTATGCGTATCTTATGCTTGTAGCATAAGCGTCAGGACAGAGTTCCTGCCGTGAACGAAAGGTGTTTGAAGTTTGGGTATTACTATCGCAGCAACGATTTTTGTTTTCAGCCTCATCGTGTTTGTCCATGAATTCGGCCATTTTATCACGGCTAAATTATCGGGCATGCAGGTAGATGAATTTGCTATCGGATTCGGCCCTAAAATCTATAGCTATCAATACGGTTCCACCCTGTATTCTCTGCGGGCCGTTCCTCTGGGCGGGTTCAACCGGATCCAGGGAATGACAGAACAGGAAGAATTAAATGAGAAATCCTTCCTCAATAAGAAAGTCCGCTATCGTCTGATTGTCATCGCTGCCGGGGCATTCATGAATTTTGTCCTGGCTGTTGTCATTATATGGGGCGTCATGTTTACCGTGGGTACCCATGAAGTTTCGACCGAACCGGTCGTCGGCTCTGTCATGGAAAATTCGGCAGCTGCCCAGAGCGGTATGGAAACAGGGGACCGCATCGTCACCATCAGTGGTGTGCCAATCCGGGAGTGGAAAGACATTTCAAAGGTCGTCAATGATCACAGCAGGGACGTCCTTTCTGTCGTCGTCAACCGGAATGGTGAGGATGTGGATCTGACTATGGTTCCTACGTATGATACCCAGTCCAAGCGGGCGCTCATCGGAGTCGTTCCTGTCGTTACGCGCAAGCAGCACGGCTTTTTTGAGTCGTCATACATGGCAGTGGAGCGGACAGGGCAGATCTGCTATGCTATGGTGGCTGGCATGTATGGTATGATCCGCGGCACGGAAAAGGCGGACCTGGCCGGTCCTCTGGGTGTAGCACAGCTGGCAGGGCAGGTAGCGTCTGTCGGATTTGTCAATCTGCTCATGTTTACGGCATTCCTCAGCATTAATCTGGGTATACTCAATCTGCTCCCCATTCCGCTTCTGGACGGGGGCTATATCATCATGCTGATCATTGAAGGAATTACAGGGCGCCGGCTGCCCAAGCGGGCCTTGTATTATATCCAGATTGCCGGTATCATCATACTGGGATCGTTGTTTTTGTTTGCCATGATACAGGATATCAGTCGTTTTAGCATATAGGGGTAGTATACAATGATTACACGAAGAACATCACGGCCCGTGACGCTGGGAGCAGTGACGGTCGGCGGTACGGCGCCTGTTTCGGTGCAGACCATGTCTACTATCAATCCTGCCGATACCAGCCGGGCTATTGCAGACGTACAGCGTCTTTCCCGTCTGGGAGCAGAAATCATCCGCTTTGCCGTACCGGATAAAGCGGCGGCGCTGGCTTTGAAAGATGTCGTTGCGGCATCTCCCGTGCCCCTGGTAGCCGACATCCACTTTGACTATCAACTGGCACTTTTGTCGGTAGACAGCGGAGTACAGGCCCTGCGGATCAACCCGGGCAATATCGGTTCTGATGAGCACGTAGTCAGGGTCGTAGAAAAAGTACGACCATCGGGTATTCCCATCCGCATCGGCATCAATAGCGGCTCTCTTCCGGAAGACATCCTGAAAGAGTATGGAGGCCATCCTACTGCTGACGGCATGGTAGAAGGGGCATTGCGCCATATACGCATTCTGGAAAACATGGATTACCGTAACATGGTGATTTCACTCAAATCGTCCCAGGTTCCGCTCATGATCGAAGCCTATGAAAAATTGGCAGCCAAGGTACCCTATGCCCTTCATCTGGGCGTCACCGAGGCAGGGCTGGCCCGTACAGGGACGATAAAATCAGCTATCGGCATCGGGACGCTTCTCTATAAAGGAATTGGAGATACAATCCGTGTATCCCTTACCGATGATCCGGCCGAAGAAATCAAGGCCGGTCAGGATATCCTGAGTGCTCTCGGTCTGCGCCAGTTCGGGCCGGTCCTTATTTCCTGTCCTACGTGCGGACGGACACAGGTTCATCTCATCGATCTGGCAAAAGAAGTCGAAGCGGCTCTGCAGGGGATTACGGCTCCACTAAAGATTGCCGTCATGGGCTGCGTCGTCAATGGCCCGGGTGAAGCCCGTGAGGCTGATTTTGGCATTGCCGGCGGCAATGGCAAGGGGATCATCTTTTCCCATGGACAGGTACTGCGGACCGTGACAGAAGATAAGCTGGTGGACTCACTGCTGGAAGAAATAAAAAAATCCATATCGTAGTAAATGTAGTAAATGAAGAAAAGCACTGACAGACAGAATATATTCGTTTGCCAGTGCTTTTTTTGCGCACTCGATAAATATTATTGATTATATGTGCAATTCTCATATATTTTTAATCATATTCTTATTAAATTTTAAGACAATTTTAATGTTATTTTAATCTATCTCCTTCATACTATGAGGTATACCATACATGACCTGTAGTAAAGGGAGGATTGTGATGTGAAAGCAAAAAAGGAACTCATCCATCAGCTCGAAACAGCCAGATTACATAAACAATGGGAATTGAGTCTGGCGGCGATGGAGGCACGGAATGGCATACCGGATATCCTGGGTGATTCCCCGGAGCATCTCTGCCAGCTGGCAGGGATTTACGTCATGGCAGCCATACAGGGCCCTTGTTATGATTGGTATATGTACCTGGCTGACTGCGCTCTTCATATGGCACAACAGGTGTCAGGGAAACATACGGATGATGTGATCATCCTGCGCAGCCAGGCGTTTAAAGTACATATGGAATACATCGTATACGGCCCGGTTGGAAAGAAAGGCTATGCCTGCCACCGGCCGGACAAACTGAGCCTGGTCAATCAGGCTGTTTATTATTATGAAATGCTGATGCAGGAAAACTACACCAGTCTGGATATGTATCATTATGCGACAATATTATTTAAATCAGCAGAAGATATCTATCTCCCTGTCACCAGAGGCCGTCGTCAGATGCATCTGAAAAAAGCATGTACACTGTACAAGAAAATCCTGAAATGCACAGACCGTGGCGAGTTGTCTGAAGACAAAAGACTGATACGCGTGAAGGCCGGGTATTACTTCTGCCGGGCCGGTCTTTCACTGCTTAAGTCCCATTCCTATCTGGGCCGGGAAGCGTTTCTCCTGTTCGGCGTGACGTTGCCCCAGTCCCAGCGGGTGGAGCGGCTGGGACGATTCCATACCCTGCTGCGCATAGCAAGCCGCCTCTGCCGATACTGTGGTCTCGATGGGGACGTTACCGGCATAGAGGAACTGGCACGGCGGCCGAGGTCGGAATTTCCCTATGCCGGCGATATATATTATATGATGGGGCAGCTGTATGAATGTGCCTATGAACAGCAGCTGTATCCCTGGCCGGAAGAAGCGCTCCATCGGGCAAAGCAGTATTATACCTATGCCTGTGATATTGATTACCGGCGGCGCCAGCTGCGTCTGTCCGTTTCCGGTTATATGCATATGTATGCGGCCTTATTCCGCCTGTATCACTACTCATCAAAGGGACAAAGTGATGTTCCGCCGTGGCTTGCCTATCTGCGCAAGCTGACCTTCCCGCCGGGACTGGAGACACTGGTCCGGATCCGTCAGTGTATCCAAAATGGCCAGTACGACGATGCAGCCTGCCAGCTGAAGGAAGTCATGCAGTCCCGTCAGTATGATTCCTTTATGACAGAAAAAAAAGTGAAAGTTCTTCGGGATATTACGGAAGTCCTGTGTTCCGGTCATACAAACAAGCTATGCAACCGCTACGCGAAATGGGAAAAAGTGTATTTTGAGAAGATCCTGCAGTCCCTGAACCGGCACCGGGATTACGGGAAAGCGCAGACCGGATAAAATATGTGCGGCATACACCGGTTTTGGCTGGCATTTCCTATCTCCCCTGTGGTATAGTAAAGATAGAGCATCGTCGATGCGAGTAGTAAAAAGGGGGAGTGACTCTATGTCTCGTTTAGTGGTTATTATTCAATGTGACATCGTTTCGAAACGTTGTGCCGGATACGGCTGTATGAAGTCTTTTTATGACAGGACAGGTCCATTTGCCGCCTATGATGATCAGACGCGTTACATGACACTGACCTGCGGTGGCTGTTGTGGTGCCGGCATTGCGGCGAAATTGGAAGACCTGAATCATAAGCTGAAGCGCTATGGAGAAAACAAAGATGATGTGGTCATCCATCTGGCTTCCTGCATCTGTTCGGATAATTATCACCGTCCGCCCTGTCCGTTCCGCAACTACATCAAGACGATTGTACAGCGCAAAGGATTTCCCGTTGTCCTCGGATCCTATCTGTCGAAAGGTGCCGAAAAGAAACGCCAGGAAGGCGTTTATCAGAACTGGGATAAAGGCATAAACGTTTAACTTATAAAGAACAGAATGTATATACTTTAGAAAGTAAAAGGTTTAACTTTATATTTTTTCATATTCTTTTAAAATTTCCCTTGCATTCCTGAGATGAGTATGGTATTATCTCAATCAACAAGTCAAAATAAAAATGCGTTGAAGGGAAACAGTAGGTTCCAGAAAGCTTTCAGAGAGCTGCCGGCAGGTGCGAGGCAGCAGCGGAATGGAAGTGAACTCGTCTCTAAGCAGCCAGCTGAAATGCCATGAGCAGAGTAGGCGGGGCCGGGGCCTGGCCGTTAACAGACAGGAGGGTATCGACACGAGTCCGTACCTGTAAAGAGCATATCCTTTGGATATGAATAAGAGTGGTAACGCGCGAGTAAATCTTTCGTCTCTTCTGAGGCGGAAGATTTTTTTATTTTGATTGTGTTAAAAATACATAATCAGGAGTGATTTGGATGAAAAACGTTGAAAAGTACAAAAAAGGTTATTTTATGCCGCCTCAGGTGGATATGAGCTGGACAAGCAAAGAATACCCTGACAAGGCACCGGTCTGGTGCAGTGTAGATTTGCGTGATGGCAATCAGGCACTGGTCATTCCCATGAGCCTCGAAGAAAAACTGGAGTTCTACAAGATGCTGATCCGCATAGGATTCAAAGAAATTGAAGTAGGTTTTCCAGCGGCATCGGAAACGGAATTCGAATTCCTCCGCACACTGGTAGAACGGAATATGATTCCTGACGATGTGACTGTACAGGTCCTGACACAGGCACGGGAACACATTATCCGCAAGACTTTCAAAGCGTTGAAAGGAGTCAAACATGCTATTGTCCATTTGTACAATTCTACATCGTACGCACAGCGGCAGCAGGTGTTCCGAAAGTCGAAAGAAGAAATCAAACAGATGGCCGTTGATGGCGCGAAATTATTGAAGCGTCTGACCGAAGAAGCTGGTGCCAATTACCACTTTGAATATTCACCGGAAAGCTTTACCGGGACGGAACCAGAATTTGCCCTCGATGTTTGCAATGCCGTCCTCGATGTATGGCAGCCGGAAGCAGACCGCAAAGCCATCATCAATCTTCCTTCGACGGTGCAGATGTCCATGCCCCACGTGTACGCTGCCCAGATTGCCTACATGTCTCAGAACCTCAAGTACCGTGATAACGTCGTCTTGTCCCTCCATCCGCATAACGACCGCGGGACGGGCGTAGCTGATGCCGAAATGGGATTGTTGGCCGGTGCAGACCGTATCGAAGGTACGCTCTTTGGCAATGGGGAACGGACGGGCAACGTCGATATCGTTACCATCGGCATGAATATGTACGCCATGGGTGTTGATCCGGGCATTGATTTTTCTTATTTACCAGAAGTTGTCGAAATGTATGAACGGGTGACGCGGATGCATGTCTATGAACGGCAGCCTTATGCAGGAAAATTGGTATTTGCAGCATTTTCCGGTTCCCATCAGGATGCCATTGCCAAAGGCATGAAGTTCCGTGAAGATCATCGCGAACCGTACTGGACCGTGCCGTACCTGCTCGTTGATCCTAAAGATGTGGGCCGTGAGTACGAGGCTGATGTCATCCGCATCAACAGCCAGTCCGGCAAAGGTGGCGTAGGTTTCATCATGGAACACAATTACGGTATCCGCATGCCAAAGAAAATGCGGGAAAATTTCAGCTATTTTGTCAAAGACGTATCGGATCACCGCCATCAGGAATTGAAGCCCGATGAAATACATCGTCTCTTTATGGACAATTATCTCGATGTCGTGACGCCATTGCAGATGGAAAACTTTACGATACAGAAACAGAACGGACACTGGAAAGGCCAGATCCTCATGAAGGCCAATGGCAAAGATGTCGTATTCCAGGGAGAAGGCAATGGCCAGCTGGCAGCAGCGGCTCACGCTATCTGTGATGCCTATGGTATTACAGTCAGCCATCTGGAATACAGTGAACACGATCTGGACCGCGATCCCAGTTCCCGGGGCATTGCCTATTTCGGACTCACCGACGAAAACGGCCAGACTACATGGGGAGCCGGCATTGACACCGATACGATGACGGCATCTATCCGGGCCTTTGTTTCAGCCATCAACCGCATGCCGGGCATGGCCGAACGGATTACCTTCCGCAATCTGAGCAGCAGTTATGACCAGATCCACGATTTCCGTCGCTCAGCTAGTCATCACTGATAACTTTAAGATATATTATAAAACTGGAGGATATATATTATGGGAATGACAATGTCACAAAAAATTCTGGCAGCCCACGCCGGCGTCGCATCCGTCAAGGCGGGTGACCTCATCAACTGCCGTCTCGATATGGTACTGGCCAATGATATTACGGCACCACCGGCCATTGCCGCCTTTGAAAAAATCGGAAAGCCCGTATTCGATACAAACCGGATCGCCCTGGTTCCGGATCATTTCACGCCGAATAAAGATATTAAATCAGCAGGGCTGGCAAAAATCGTCCGGGATTTTGCCAGAAAGCACCATATCACTCATTATTTTGAAGTAGGCCGTGTCGGCATCGAACACGTCCTCTTGCCGGAGCAGGGGATCGTCGCACCGGGAATGCTCACGATCGGCGCCGATTCCCACACTTGTACCTACGGGGCGCTTGGGGGATTTTCGACAGGTGTAGGGTCTACCGATCTCGGTGCGGCCATGGCCACTGGCGAGGCATGGTTCAAAGTCCCTGATGCCATCAAAGTGGAACTTACCGGTGAAAAAGGAGAAGACATTACGGGAAAAGACGTCATGCTGACACTGATCGGCATGATCGGCGTCGATGGCGCACTGTATCAGTCCCTGGAATTTACCGGTCCCGGTGTAGCCTCTCTTTCCATGACAGACCGCTTCACCATTGCCAATATGGCTATCGAAGCTGGTGCCAAGAATGGGATTTTCCCCGTCGATGAACAGACCGCAGCCTACGAAAAGGGACGGAATTCCCATCCCTATACGGTCTACGAAGCCGATCCCGATGCATCCTACAGCCGTGTCGTCACCATCGATTTGTCCCAGATACAGCCCGTCGTCGCCTTTCCGCATCTGCCGGGCAATACCAAAGCTGTCGGGACCTTTGGCGATATCAAAATCGATCAGGTCGTCATCGGTTCTTGTACCAATGGACGCCTCGAAGACCTGCGCATCGCCGCTTCCATATTGAAAGGCCATAAAGTACATCCCGATGTGCGCTGTATCGTCATTCCCGGAAGCCAGCAGGTCTATCAGGACGCCATGCATGCCGGGTATATCGATACGTTCATCGAAGCTGGTGCTGCCGTATCGACGCCGACCTGCGGCCCCTGCCTGGGAGGCTATATGGGAATCCTGGCAGCAGGCGAACGGTGTGTCTCGACGACGAACCGCAATTTCCGCGGCCGCATGGGCCACGTAGATAGTGAAGTATATCTGGCTGGCCCCCAGGTGGCGGCGGCCAGTGCCATTCTCGGTAAAATTGCAGAACCCAAGGAGGTCCGGTAATCATGATATTAGAAGGAAACGTATGGCGTTACGGCGACAATATTGATACAGATGTCATCATCCCCGCGCGGTATCTCAACAGCTTTGATCCAAAAGAACTGGCATCTCATTGTATGGCCGATATCGACGAATCCTTTGCTCCCAATGTACAGGATGGCGATATCATGGTCGGCGGCCGGAATTTCGGCTGCGGCTCGTCCCGGGAACATGCCCCGGTCGCTATCAAGGCATCGGGCGTTCCCGTCGTCATCGCCGCCAGTTTTGCCCGTATTTTCTATCGCAACGCCATCAACGTCGGCCTGCCCGTACTGGAAATCGGCGATGATGTCGAACGCATACATGCCGGCGACCGTCTGCGCGTCGATATTGCCAGCGGTACCATTATAGATGAAACGACAGGTGATACGTTTCAGGCACCGCCCCTGCCGGGATTTATCCAGGATATTGCCAGAGCAGGCGGATTAATCGAATACGTAAAGGGGAAATGAACATGTCAAAACACATAGTAGTCATTCCCGGAGACGGAATCGGCGAAGAAATTACAGCTGCAGCCGTACGGGTACTCCAAAAAATAGATGAAAAGTTCCACATCGGCATGACCTATGAAAAACAGGAAGCCGGCGGGACGGCCTACGATCATACGGGTACGCCGCTTCCAGAGAAGACCGTTGATGCCGCCCGCCATGCCGATGCTATTTTGTTCGGTGCTGTCGGCGGGGACAAATGGGATCAGATTGAACCGTCCCTGCGGCCGGAACGGGCACTCCTGGGACTGCGCAAGGCTCTGGGGCTGTATGCCAACCTGCGGCCGGTCACGGTGCCCGACGTTCTTGCAGAGTATTCGCCGCTCAAACCGGATATTGTGACCGGTACGGATATCCTCATCGTCCGGGAACTCATCGGCGGTATTTATTTCGGTGATAAATGTGAATCGGAAATCCACGATGGGGCAGAACGGGCCTGGGATCTGGAAAACTACAGCGTTCCCGAAGTCAGGCGCATTACCCGCTTTGCCATGGAAGCGGCACAGAAACGGCGTCACAAAGTGACGTCCGTCGATAAGGCCAATGTCCTGGCTACATCCCGCCTCTGGCGGCGTACGGTCATCGATACGGCTGCCGCGTATCCCGATGTAGCACTCAATCACTATTACGTCGATAACTGTGCCATGCAGCTGGCTATCAATCCCAGACAGTTCGACGTCGTCGTCACAGGAAATCTCTTCGGCGATATCCTCAGCGACGAAGCAGCCGTTCTCGGCGGATCCATCGGCATGATGCCGTCGGCCAGTATCGGTGAACAGACCAGCTTCTACGAACCTATCCACGGATCGGCGCCGGATATTGCCGGAAAGGGGATTGCCAATCCGTCGGCAACGATTCTTTCGGCGGCCATGATGCTGCGCTATTCCTTTGGAGAAGAGGAGGCTGCCCATGCGATAGAGGATGCGGTCAATCAGACACTGGCCGATGGCTGGCGCACGCCCGATCTCTACAAAGACGGTTTTAAGAAAGCCGATACAGAAACGATGACACAGGAAATCCTGTCCCACATCTGATGAAAACGCATCTCCCTGCGTTTTTCATATATCCTTTTCGTTATAACAGCAAAAAGAGGATGCCCCATGAAAGTATTCTTTCATGGGGCATCCTCTTTTCTGGTGTACATATGACGGGCATCAGTAGCGGCGGAACAGATTCGTGACTTTTCCCAGAATCTTGCAATTCCGCGTGTAAATCGGTTCGTAATCGGGATTTTCAGGCTGGAGGCGGACCCGGTCCTTTTCCAGGAAATACCGTTTGACAGTCGCTTCATCATCAATCAGGGCGACGACGATATCTCCGTTTTCGGCCGTATCCTGGCGGCGGACGATGAGATAATCCCCGTCGAAGATACCGGCCTGGATCATGCTGTCTCCCCGTACGGTCAGCATAAAGCAGTCGTCATTTCCGATGAAATCAGCGGAAAACGGGTACACATCTTCAATGCATTCTTCAGCAAAAACAGGCTGCCCGGCCCGGACCTGCCCGATGAGCGGCAGAGGAACGATCTTTTTGGACCGCCAGGATCCTTCGTCCAGAAGTTCGATGGTACGATTCTTCGCCGGGTCGCGGCGTATGAATCCCAGTTCTTCCAGCCGGTGCAGATAACCGTGCACCGTTGAGGTGGAACTGAGCCCGACGGACTGGCAGATTTCCCTGACCGAAGGGGGATACCCATATTTATGCACACAGTCACGGATATATTCAAGGATTTGTTTCTGCCTGGTCGTAAGCATTTTTTCACTGTTCATCATTTGGTATCACTCCCAAGTAAATATACAATTTCATTATACTGTAATATAGAAAAAAATTCAAACATTTGTTCAACGAAATTTTGTTCTCTCTACCTATTGACAGAACGGACGTTCGCCGATATAATAAAGCCATCAGACAAACATGTGTTCTCAAAACATTCGTTCTAATCGATTACGAGGTGACAGAGTATGAAACGCACGATGGCTATGAAAAGAAGAAGCAACTATACATGGATTATCCGGCTGATAGCGGCACTGGCCGTAGTCATCGCCGCATGTACCCAGATGGGGATGGTATATCATACAGACGAAACGTATATATATGTAAAGATACACAGTGGGGATACGGTGTGGCAGATTGCGTCCGCCGCAGCCTCTCCCGGAACGGACGTCCGCGATGTCGTCGATGAAATCATGGACATCAATCATATCCGCCATTCTGATGATATTTATCCAGGCCAGGTCCTGCAGGTGCCCGTCGAAAGCAGCCGGGCCGATACGGTAAAAGAAGTCCTCCATGGACAATAAGGGGAGTAACGTTACTTTTTCCGGGCTATTTTCAGGATGGGGTTATCGATGAGGCGGTCAGCTTCGTCGATATATTTCCGGACGACTGCCGTAGACCGGTGCCGTGTCTGACGCATGATTTCCCGTTCTTCCACGTGTTCCATCGCAGCGGATGTGGCAAATCCGTGGCGCAGGCTGTGGGCACCGAATTCAGCCGGGTCCATTCCCATGAGACCCACGTATCGTTTGACGATGAGGGCGATGGTCTTGTCGGAGATACGGGCCTTACGGATGTGATGGCCTTTTGTGAAACTGCGGAAGACCGGTCCCGTCGTAATTCCACTGAGGTCCAGCCAGTGCTGCAGTGCGCGGACGGCACAGAGGTCTTTATCCTCGATATAGGGGATGGCGACGGTCTGCCCCTGGTCGAACTGGTCTGTCTTGGATTTGCGCAGCGTGATGAGAAGGCCAAGGCGGTTGAAGTTCAGGTCCTCTACATCCAGCCCGGCGATTTCGGAACGGCGCATGGCGCCATAAAAACCGACGAGGAGCACGGCCTTATCCCGGGCCTGCCGGAGCTCATCGCCGTCGAGATAGCGGAGCATTTCCCGGATGTCATCGAACAGGATGGGAGCTTTTCCGTGCTGCTGGGTTCCTTTCATGCGCTTGATGCCACGGACGGCGTCTTTTACGATAGGGAAGCGGCAGGGGTTATCTTTGATGCCGGCAGCGGCGAAGTTTTCCGTCAGGGCAGAGATGCGGCGGGCAATCGTATTGGCCTTGGCGTTGTCTGCCAGGTCGTTGATATAATTGACAATCGTTTCCGGTGATGCCGGAAAGGCCGTTTCCTCATGATACTTGCACCAGTCACAGAAATCCTTCCAATCGGCCCGGTAGGCGTCAATCGTGTTGTCAGCCCGTGAAACATAGATACTCCGCCGGGCTTTGTCGGTTAATTTTTCGTTATTTGCCAGTACGTCGGCATTGCCGAGATAAAAATGGTCTACCGGTTCAGAAGCCATGACAACCCTCCTGGAATGATGTACATGTTATGGGAATATACCCTATGTATCTTATTGTATCATATAAAAAGATAAATACCAAACATTTGTATCATTCTGCCTGAATACACGGGAAAACGCCTCCTTTATGGACTAGGCTCAGCCTCCCGAATAGGGTACAATAAAAACAGAGGCAAACTATAGATTCCATAGGAAAAAGGAGGAGCTCTGTCATGAGAAAAAAAGTCCTTATTATTTCATCGAGCCTGCGCAATCGTAGTAATTCCGAAATTCTGGCACGGGAAGCAGCACGGGGCGTTAAGGCCGCAGGCAATGAAGTCAAATACGTCAGTTTGAAGGATAAGGAAATCCGCTACTGTCTGGGGTGCATGAACTGTATCAAATCGGAACAATGCGTGCAGAAAGACGACGTGGCACCAATCCTGACCGACATGAAAGAAGCCGATGCTATCATTTTCGTATCGCCTATCTATTACTATTCTATAAGCGGACAGCTGAAGACCCTTCTGGATAGGACGCTACCATTTTACGGGCGGCCTTATTTGTTTCGGGATATCTATCTCATTACCGTTTCTGCCGATACGGCGGAGGATACGGCGGAACGGGCCATCGTGACGCTGGGAGGGTGGATTGACTGTTTCGATAAGGCACGGTTTGCCGGCGGCTTCAACGCAGGAGGCCTCAACGATGCCAACGCCATAAAGGAGCATAGCGAATGGCTGCCCAGAGCCTTCGAGCTGGGAAAACAGATCTGAAGCCTATCAGGCTGTCGTGGCCTATTGCGCTGGAGCTGGTAGTTGCCGTATAATATACGGATGGACAAGAAAAAAATAGAAGAAACAATTGAACATATGAAACAGGAAGTTGTACGCGATACCCGGGACCTTCGCCAGCCGGCAGGCCGGAACCGCAGACGGTTCTGGGGCATAGCTGCCGCTTTAGGGCTGCTTATAGCTGGTGCCGCCGGCGTAGCGTCGTATTACCTTCCGAATTATTTCCTTTCGGAAACGGAAGCGTACGTCCATGTCCGGGAACAGATGACGGCAACCGATATAGCCGACCAGCTCTATGATGACGGTCTCATCATCAATCCCGGCTGGTTCCGCCTCGTAGCCCGCGTCACCGGTCAGGCCGATGAGCTCAAGCAGGGCGAGTATACCATCCGCTCCGACATGAGCCTCCAGCAGATCCTGGCAAAATTAAAAAGCGGCAAATCGGAAGCGGCCCGACTGGTCGTTCCCGAAGGCTATACGGTGCGTCAGACGGCCCAGGCTCTGGATAAGCTGGGTATCGTAAAGGAAGAGGATTTCCTTCGAGCAGCTAACGACACGAGCCTATTGTATCCGTATATGAAAGGAAACCGGAAAGTGACCTTTGTGACGGAAGGCTTCCTTTTTCCTGATACGTACCTTATAGGAAAGGATGCAACGGCAGAGGATGTGGTCACCATGATGCTGAAAAATTTTGACCGTCACCTGACAGACGGTATACGCCAGCAGATAGGGGAACGCAATATGTCTATCTACCAGTTCGTCACCCTTGCATCGCTCATTGAAAAGGAAGCGAAATATGCAGAGGACCGGCCGCTTATCGCGTCGGTGTTCCTGAACCGCCTGTCGCGGCACATGAAGCTTCAGTCTGATGCCAGCATTTCCTATGCCATGGGTACCCATAAAGCAGCATACAGTATCAGTGAAACGGAATATGACTCTCCCTATAACACGTACCGCTATGAAGGCCTGCCACCGGGACCCATTGCCAATCCGGGTATGGACTGCATGAAAGCCATCATTGATGCGCCCAATACATCATACCTCTATTTTGTTGCCGACAAAGACGGCCATAACTATTTTGCCACGACCTATGAAAATCATATGAAGAATGTAAAGGAATATATGCCATGACGGACCTTCTGGAAGAGATACGCAGCCAGGCCGCGCGGGAGCAGCTGCCCATCCTGCGAGATGCAGAACTGCCGGTGATGACGCGGATCCTCAGGCAGGCACGGCCGGAACGGCTGCTGGAAGTCGGTACCTGCATTGGCTATTCCGCCCTGATTATGGCGCCCTTTCTGAAAGAGGAGGGGACACTGACGACAATCGAACTGGATGAAGGAAGATACCGGGCAGCCCATGGGTATTTTGTCCGGTCTCCTTACGGCAGAGCCATTACCTCCCTTCAGGGAGATGCGGCACAGTGGCTGTCCCGCCTGCAAGGGCCCTGGGATTTCGTGTTCCTCGACGGTCCCAAAGGACAGTATGTGCACTATCTGCAGCTGTTGATGCCACGTCTTTCGCCGGGTGCACTCATCGTAGCAGATAATCTTCGCTATCACGATATGATTTATATACAGGGGAAGCTACCTCACAAGCACCGGACGGCTGTGACGCGGCTGCGTCAGTTTCTCTCGCTCATCGACGATACCCGATATTTTGACTCCGTGTTTTTTGAAAATGGGGACGGCCTGACCGTGTCCCGTTGGAAAGGATAAGAAAGGATAAGTATGCAAAAGATGGAATTGCTGGCCCCGGCTGGCAATATGGATAAAATGAAGATGGCATTTCTCTATGGTGCCGATGCGGTATATCTCGGCGGAAAATTATTTGGCCTCCGTGCCTTCAGTGATAACTTCTCTGAAGACGAGCTGAAAGAAGCCGTTGCCTATGCTCATGAACGGGGAAAGAAAATCCACGTGACAGTCAATATTTTTCCACATAACGACGACCTGACGGCATTGCCGGAGTATCTACGCTTTTTGCGGGATATTGGCGTAGACGCCCTGCTCATTGCCGACCCGGGGATTTTCAGTCTGGCCCGCAAGCTTGTGCCGGAGCTGCCCATCCACGTTTCGACCCAGGCCAATACGACGAACTGGGCCAGTGTCCAGTTCTGGCATGACCTCGGCGCCAGCCGCGTCGTCATGGCCCGGGAAGTGAGCCTTGCCGATGTCAAAGAAATCCATCGCCGCGTCCCCATCGAACTGGAAGGGTTCGTCCACGGCGCCATGTGCATTTCCTATTCCGGACGCTGCCTGTTGAGCAATTACTTCACCCAGAACCGCGATTCCAACCGGGGGCAGTGCGTCCAATGCTGCCGCTTCAAATACAACATCGTGGAAGAAAAGCGGCCGGGACAGTATTTCCCTGTCGTAGAAGATGAACGGGGGACGTATATCTTCAATTCCAAGGACCTGTGCCTGTTGCCGTACCTGCCGGATCTGTACGATGCCGGTCTGTGCAGTCTCAAAATAGAAGGGCGCATGAAGAGCGTCCATTACGTGGCCACCGTCGTCAAGGTATACCGCCAGGCTATCGATGCCTATGAACGGGACCCGGAACATTTCCACGTACGGCCCGAATGGCTGCAGGAACTGGAAAAGATTTCCCACCGGCCCTATACGAGGGGCTTCTCCGTGTCCCGCCCGACCGAAGCCGACCAGGTATACAGCCATTCCAGCAATACCCAGACCCACGAATTCATCGGCCTTGTCCGTTCCTATGACTGGGAAAAGCATATCGCCTGGATCGAACAGCGGAACCACTTCAAGACCGGCCAGATCGTAGAATTCCTTCAGCCCAAAGGTAAGCTGGTCACCCTTACGCTTCCGCCTATGACCGATGGCGATGGCAATCCCATCACGGCGGCTCCCCATGCCCAGCAGCTTGTAGGCATTCCCTGCGATACGCCCCTGGAAGAGTATAGTATGATGCGCCGCGAGGTGATCCATCATGATGCTTGATGCCGACTGGGTGTATTTCAAGATCGATCCAGGCAATATGACCTTCGTCACCCGAATCATGGAAGGCTTTGAATACGTCGGCGTCGTCACGGCCCTCGATGGGAAAAAAGGCATCGGCTTCGTGCGTACCACTGCCGATACGGCTGACGCGGCACGGCGTATCCTTCTGGCCCTGCCCTTTATGGTGACTCTTCTGACGAGGGAAGAAGCCCTGAAAGAAACAGAAAAACAGAATAAATAGGCGGCCTGTTCCATAGGGGCTGTCATTGCAGACACACCTTTCATCATTGTCAACTACCAGATGAAGGTGTGTTTTTTTGTGGTATTCTACATTTAGTACGTTTTTCGTGAATTTTCCGTAAATAAGGATAACAAACCCTTAAAAAAATATTTTAAGTAGTGTATAATATTTGCATACAAGGATTTTGTTAATCTGCCAAAGTCTAGATAGGAAGACAAATAGGGGAAAGACTGCCCGGATACGATGGGAGCAGACCGGTATCGGAGCAGCTGTTTCCTGCGCGAGGAGGAAATCGTATGAGAAAATCGAATTGTCTGGCCATGATTCTGGCAGGCGGCAAAGGCAGCCGCCTCGGTGTCCTGACGAAAGATCAAGCCAAGCCTGGGCTGCTCTTTGGCGGTAAGTACCGCATCATTGATTTTACCCTGAGCAACTGCCGTCATTCCGGCATCGGGACAGTTGGTATCCTGACCCAGTACCAGCCGCTGGAACTGAACTGGTACGTTGGCAATGGCAGTTCCTGGGACCTCGATAACGACACGGGAGGAACCTTTGTGCTGCCGCCGTATACCAATGGCAATGGCACGAACTGGTACCGCGGGACAGCCGATGCCATCTATCAGAATCTGAATTTCGTCGATATGATTGGCGATGACTACGTGCTCATCCTGTCTGGTGACCACATTTATTCCATGGATTATTCCAAAATGCTGGATTTCCATAAGAAACATCAGGCAAAGGTCACCATCGGCACCATCCGTGTGCCCTGGGATGAAGCGAGCCGCTTTGGCATCATGGTCGCCGATGACAACATGCGCATTACAAAATTCCAGGAAAAACCGAAGCAGCCCGAAAGCAATCTGGCTTCCATGGGCATCTATATTTTTGACCGGCCTGTGCTGGAACGGTATCTCCGGGCTGATGCCAAGGATGAAACGTCGGAACACGATTTCGGCAAGAACGTCATCCCAGCCATGCTGAAAGATCAGATTGCCCTCTATGCCTATCCCTTCGAAGGGTACTGGAAAGATGTGGGTACTATAGACAGCCTGTGGCAGGCCAATATGGACCTTCTGGCTGACGAACCGCCATTGGATCTGAGCGATCCCGACTGGCGCATCTACGCCGGCAACCAGTCCATGCCGCCACATTTCATCGGTCCCAAAGGCAGCGTCAAGAGCGCCCTCATCGCAGAAGGAGCGGCCATCCTGGGGCAGGTATCGGATTCGGTCATTTTTTATAATGTCACTATTGAAGAAGGCGCCCGGGTCACCAATTCAGTTATCATGCCCGGGACCGTCGTCGAAGCCGGCGCTGTCGTAGACAAGGCCATCATCGGCGAAGACTGCACCATCCACAGCGGTGCGGTCGTACATAAAAAAGACGGGTCCGTCGCCGTACTGGGCCGTCATGGCGAAGTGACCGCCGCAGCAACCAGTAAAGGAGATGCATAAGTATGGGCAGCGAAATGATGGGTCTTATCAACTTACAGGACAGCCAGACTCTCCCTGAACTCAATGAACACCGCCCGCTGGCGACGGTGCCCATGGGCGGCAAATTCCGCCTCATTGATTTCACTCTTTCCAATATGGTAAACGCCGGGATCGGCAACGTAGGTATCCTCCTGTCATCCCAATCCCGCTCCGTACTGGACCATATCCGGTCGGGGAAGGAATGGGGACTGGCCCGTAAACGGGACGGCCTGTTCTATCTGCCGGCCGATGTGGAAGATATCATCCATCCCGTAGAAGGGGATATCCATTCTTTTTATAAGAATCTTCTCTTCGTCAAGCGCGGCCACAGCCCATACATCCTGGCGACGAGCTGCGATCTGGTGCAGAACATCGATTACGAAGAAGTCCTCCATTTTCACCGCCGTCATAATGCCGACGTGACCATGATCTATACGCGGGCCCCGAAGGACAAGGAAAAAGAAGGATACGTCCTGGAAATCAACGACAAGGACCGGATCACGGGCATTAATTCCAAGGCAGAAATCCAGACCGGGGACAACCTGTACCAGCGCCAGATTCTCATCGATACGGAAATTTACCAGCACTGTGTCCGCCGGGCCTATGCCAAAGGCTATAAAGATTTTATCACCGACGTCCTCAAGCGCAATGTAGACCGCCTGCGGATTTTTGGCTATAATTATAAAGGGTACGTGAAACGCGTCGATTCCATCCAGTCTTATTTTGAAACCAATATGGACTTCCTCGACGCCCATACCTGGCGGGATATATTCCTCCAGGACCAGCGCCACATCTATACGAAAATCAAGGACGAAGCGCCGGCAAAATACATGGAAGAATCGCACGTCACCAATTCTCTTGTGGCCAACGGTTGCATCATCGAAGGCAAAGTCGAAAATTCGATTCTCTTCCGCAAAGTGCGGGTAGGGAAGAATGCCGTTATCCGCAATAGTATTATCATGCAGCACTCCGTTGTTGGTGCCGATGCCAATCTGGATTATGTCGTGTGCGATAAAAACGCTGTCATCCAGCCGGAGGCTGAACTTTCGGGAACACGAGAAGCACCGCTTTGCATCGGCAAATGTTCCGTCATCTAAAAAAGGAGTCCTGAAATAGTGAATACGTGGCAGGATAAAGAAGAATTCAAAAGTGAATTTACCAAAAAAGCACACATCTTGTGGGAAAAGGATCTGCCCGATCTGACACCAAACGAAGTATATCAGACCGTAGCCTTCATGGTCCGTGATTTGGTAAGTGAAGACTGGATCCGCACGAATGAAACCTATGCCGAAGAAAAGGCGAAACAGGTCTACTATTTTTCTATCGAATTTCTCCTGGGGAGACTGCTCGATTCCAACCTCATCGGCCTGGGCATGGAAGATGTCTGCCGGGCCGGGCTCAAGGACCTGGGCTGGGACCTAGACCGGATCATCCCGGAAGAACGGGACCCGGGCCTGGGGAACGGGGGCCTGGGAAGACTGGCTGCCTGCTTCATCGATTCCCTGGCAGCACTCCAGCTTCCCGGCCACGGCTGCAGTATCCGCTATCAGTACGGACTCTTCAATCAGCGCATCATCGACGATCAGCAGGTCGAACTGCCTGACAGCTGGCTGGCCGACGGATTCCCATGGGAAGTGAAGAAAGTCGATAAGGCCGTCAACGTGCGTTTCGGTGGCAATGCCTACATGCGCCCCGCTGAAGACGGCAGCCTGGAATGTGTCTACGAAAAGTATTCTTCTGTCCGTGCCGTGCCCTACGATGTTCCCATTGTGGGCTATCACAACCATACAGTGAACACCCTGCGCCTGTGGCGGGCCGAATACTCCCGGGAAGACATGTACCGCGAATTGTCTCTGGGCGACCGGCACCGGGCCTTCCACTATAAGAACAGCGTCCAGCTTATTTCCCGCTTCCTCTATCCTGAAGACAGCACAGAAGAAGGGCGCAAGCTGCGGCTCATGCAGGAATACTTCATGGTATCGGCGGGCCTGCAGTCCATCGTGCGCTATTACAAGAAAAAGATCAAAGAAAGCCTGTATAAATTCGACCAGTATATTGCCATCCATATCAACGATACCCATCCGGCACTGGTCATCCCCGAACTCATGCGTATCCTCATGGACGAAGAAGGCCTCTCGTGGGATGCGGCATGGAATGTGACCGTCCGTACCGTGGCCTATACGAACCACACCATCCTGCCGGAAGCGATGGAACGCTGGTCCATCCCCATGTTCAAATCCCTGCTGCCGCGGATTTACCTCATTGTAGAGGAACTGAACCGGCGCTGGCTGGCTGAGGTCCGCAAGCGCTTCCCCGGCGACGAAGACAAGGCCCGTGACGTGGCCGTTCTCTGGGACGGGCAGGTCCATATGGCCCATCTGGCAGTCCTGGGCAGCCACAGTGTTAACGGCGTAGCGGAAATACACTCCCAGATATTGAAAGACTCGACGCTGCACCAGTTCTATACGTGTTTCCCATCGCGTTTTTCCAATAAGACCAACGGCGTCTCCCACCGGCGCTGGCTCATCCAGTCCAATCCGCAACTGGCAGGACTGCTCGATGACACCATCGGGCCGGACTGGCGGCTGGAACCGAAACGCCTCATAGACTTGGAAAAATTTTCCAAGGACACGGCCTTCCTCGAACGGCTGGCCCAGGTGAAACAGACACGCAAGTACATCCTGGCCGATTATATCCAGCAGAAATACGAAGTGAAGATAGACCCGTCCTCCATCTTTGATATCCAGATCAAGCGGATTCATCTCTACAAGCGCCAGCTCCTCAATATTCTCCATATCCTGCATCTGTACTATGTCCTGAAGGCCAATCCCAAGATGCAGATTACGCCACGCACCTTCCTCTTTGGCGGCAAGGCGGCCGCCGGCTATGGGGAAGCCAAGCAGACCATCAAGCTCATCAACGTCGTGGCCCGCCTGGTCAATAACGACCGCCGGATCAGCAAGCAGATGCGGGTCCTGTTCCTGGAAAACTACAATGTCTCTCTGGGACAGCTCCTGTTCCCGGCCGCCGACGTGAGCGAACAGATTTCCACGGCAGGAAAAGAAGCATCTGGTACGGGAAATATGAAATTCATGATGAATGGCGCCATCACCCTGGGCACCATGGACGGGGCCAACGTGGAAATCCACCGTGAAGTGGGAGATGACAACTGTGTCATTTTCGGCCTCCGGGCCAACGAGGTCATGGATTACTATATCCACGGCGGCTATTCCTCGTGGAATATGTACAGTGAAGATGCGGATATCCGCAAAATCATGAACAGCCTCGTCGATGGCTCTCTTGGCAACGGCGAATCCTTCGGCATGCTCTATGACTCGCTGCTGGACCGCAACGATGAATTCTTTGTCCTCAAGGATTTCAAACCCTACTGTCAGGCACAGCAGGAAATCGAACGGCGCTATAACAAACGCCTTCAGTGGCTCCATTCCAGCGCCGTCAATATTGCCCATTCGGGATATTTTTCCAGCGACCGGACCATCCGCCAGTATGCATCGGAAATCTGGCACCTGAAACCGGTCAAGTGTTGAAATAAAGGAGGTGTGCACGGATGAAACTCAGTGCCATCGATGATTATAGTACGTACCTGTATCATCAGGGAACCAATGACAGCAGCTACCGCCTCTTTGGCGCGCATTTTACGGCGTACCGGCGCAAGGCCTGCGTGCGCTTTGCCGTGTGGGCACCTCATGCACAGGCTGTCAGTGTTGTCGGTGATTTCAATCACTGGGACGAAACGGCCAATCCCATGACGCGCAGCGATAAGGGAAATGGCATCTGGATTTGCTATATCGAAGGCCTTTGTGAAGGGGATATCTACAAATACGCCATCACGACGGCTTCCGGCGAGGTTATCCTGAAAAGCGACCCTTATGCCTTCTGGTCGGAAGTCCGGCCCGATACGGCATCGAAGCTGACCAAACTCCATTACACGTGGAAGGACAAGAAATGGATGGCCAGCCGCAAGGATTACGATTCGTACGCCCAACCCATGTTGACCTACGAAGTCCATCCGGGTTCGTGGCGCCGCAAGGAAAACGGGGACATGCTGACCTACCGGGAACTGGCAGATCAGCTGGTAGAGTACGTAAAGGGAATGCATTATACCCATATCGAGCTCATGCCGCTGTGCGAATATCCCTTTGACGGCTCCTGGGGCTATCAGGGGACAGGCTATTTTTCCGTGACCAGCCGCTACGGCCGGCCGGAAGACTTCATGTATTTCGTCGATCACTGCCATCAGAATGGCATCGGCGTCATCGTAGACTGGGTACCGGGCCATTTCTGTCGCGATGCCCACGGCCTGCGCTATTTCGACGGCGAACCGTGCTACGAATCAGGCAATCCCATCCTGGCGGAAAACAAAGAATGGGACACCATGAATTTCGACTACGGCCGCACGGAAGTGCAGTCCTTCCTCATTTCCAGCGCCCTCTTTTTCCTGAAAGAATTCCACGTCGATGGCCTGCGCATCGATGCCGTGGCCAACATGCTGTACCTCGACTACGGGCACAGCGACGGTCAGTGGCAGCCAAATAAATACGGCGGCCGGGAAAATCTGGAAGCTATCGATTTCATCCGCCGCCTCAATAAGGCCGTCTTTGCCGAAGTCCCCCAGGCCCTGATGATCGCCGAAGAATCGTCGGCCTGGCCGCTGGTGACCAAACCCATCGAAGTAGGCGGACTGGGATTCAATTATAAATGGAACATGGGGTGGATGAATGACATGCTCCGCTACATGTCCATGGACCCGCTGTTCCGCAAGGATCACCAGAACCTCATCACGTTTTCCCTGTGTTATGCCTTTTCGGAAAACTTCGTCCTGCCCCTGTCCCATGATGAAGTCGTCCACGGCAAACGGTCGCTCCTGGACAAGATGCCTGGCGATTACTGGAAGAAATTTGCCGGCCTCCGGGCCTTTTATGGCTACTGGATGTCTCATCCGGGTAAAAAACTCCTGTTTATGGGCGGCGAATTCGGCCAGTTCATCGAATGGAAATACGATGACAGCCTGGACTGGCATCTCCTCGATTATGACATGCATCATAAATTGCACGACTACGTACAGGAATTGAACGGGTTCTACACATCCCATCCCGAATTCTGGCAGGAAGATTGCGACTGGTCCGGATTCTCCTGGATCAGTTGCGACGACCGGGACAACAGCGTCATTGCCTTCTTCCGCAAGGGACTCCACAAAGAAGACATGACTATCGTCGTCTGTAATTTTACGCCTGTCGTGCGCCATGATTACCGCTTCGGCGTGCCCCAGCCCGGCACCTACGTCGAAGTCTTAAATAGCGACGACACCCGCTTTGGCGGGTCCGGCGTCGTCAATGAAGGAGAGTTTACGGCAGAAGACATCCCCATGCACGGCATGGACCAGTCCTTGTCCCTGACGCTGCCACCGTTGGCGGCGATCTATATCGAACTGACATCGTCAGCGGAAGCGCACCGCACCGTACCGGCCGCTATGAGTGGGACCGTGAAGAAACGGCGCGCCCCGGCAAAGGGAAAGAGCCGGAAACGGACGTCTCCTGCGAAGAAACGGAAAAACCAGAATCACACAGAATCGTCATTATAATACGGTCATAGTTTTATCGTGTACTAAGAAGGTGATACAGATGGTAAAAGTATTGTTTGCGGCTTCTGAGGCCGTTCCTTTTATCAAGACCGGGGGCCTGGCCGATGTCATGGGGGCCCTGCCGAAAGCATTGGCATCCAAAGGGATGGACGTGCGGCTGGTCATTCCCAAATACAGCCAGATTGCCGACTCGTTCCGGGCGCAGATGAAGCCCGTCACCCACGGCATCGTCAACCTGGCCTGGCGCCAGCTCTATTATGGCGTAGAAGAAATCGACTGGAACGGCGTCAAAGTCTATTTTATCGATAACGAATGGTATTTCAAACGGGACCGCCTTTATGGATTTGACGACGACGACGAACGGTTCGCCTATTTCTGCCGCGCTGTTCTGACCATGCTCCCAAAAATCGGGTTTCAGCCGGATATCATCCATTGTAACGACTGGCATACGGGCCTTATGGGCGTGTTTTTGAAAGAAGACTTCTATCATGACCCGTTCTACCAGCATATGAAGATTATCTATACCATCCACAATCTCAAATACCAGGGGATTTATCCGCCGTCGATCATGCGCGACATCATTGGCCTGCCGCAGGAACTCTTTGACAACGGCAATCTGGAATGTGATGGCTGCGTCAACTACATGAAATCAGGTATGGTCTACGCCGACTATATCACGACGGTGAGCAAGACCTATGCCCAGGAAATCACCTATCCTTATTTCGGGGAACATCTGGACAGCTATATCCGTACCGCCCGGGACCGTATCACGGGCATTATCAACGGCCTCGATGAAGACGCATACAACCCGGCGACGGATACGCACATCGCCGCGACCTATACGGCCGATACCTTCCCGGCCAGGAAGCATATCAATAAAGAAGCTCTGCAGCGGGAACTGGGCCTTCCCGTCAACCGCAATATCCCCGTCGTAGCCATGGTATCCCGCCTGGTAGAGGATAAGGGTCTGGACTTGGTAACCTGCATCATGGATGAGCTCATCGAAGAAGATATCCAGCTGGTCATCGTCGGCACCGGTGACTGGGCCTATGAAGATGCATTCCGCAACCTGGCCCGGCGCTATCCCACGAAGGTATCGGCCAATATCCTCTTCAATGAAGGGCTGGCCCATCAGGTATACGCTGCCGCCGACATCTTTATGATGCCGTCCCGCTATGAACCGTGCGGCCTGAGCCAGCTCATCGCCCTCAAATACGGGGCCGTGCCGGTCGTCCGGGAAACAGGGGGGCTCAAGGATACGGTCATCCCCTTCGATAAATATACGAATCAGGGCAATGGCCTGACGTTCATGAATTTCAACGCCCATGAACTGCTGTTTACCGTCAAGAGAGCCCTCAGCTACTATGCCGATTCGGCTGTCTGGGAACATCTCGTCCGCAATGCCATGGAAAGCGATTACGGATGGGACCGTTCGGCCCAGGCCTACGCTGATCTGTATCACACCGTATTAGACAGATAATGACACGAAGGACCCCTGCCCGGCATGCTGTGGCAGGGGTCTTGTCCATAGAGAAAGGAACGATTATGGAAATACGTCTCTATCATGATTCCCACGACAGCCACTACCGGTCCCGGTTCGGCGCCATACCATCCGGGACAAAGCTGACGCTGCGTCTTTCAATCAGCGGCCGGCCGGCAGAATCCTGCAAGGCCACGGTGCGGCTCTGGCAGAGCAATGCCGGGGAATCCTTCATCCCCATGACCGCCACAGGGGATACCTTCGCCGCGGCGTGGCAGTTGCCCCAAACGGGCTGTCTGCTGTGGTATTATTTTATCGTCGAATGGGACGGGAAACGCCTGTATTACGGCAACAACCAGGACCACCTCGGCGGCGTGGGAGCCCTCTATGACACGGTACCACCGGCATTCCAGATTACCGTCTACGACAAAAACGCCCATACGCCGGACTGGTTCAAACACGCCATCGTCTACCAGATTTTTCCCGACCGCTTCTGCCGCGGCCGCATGGACTGGCAGCACCTGTCTGGAAAACCCGGCGCCGTCATCCACAGCTCCTGGGACGATCGCCCGTACTATTGCAAGGATATGGAAACGGGAGATGTGGTCCAGTATGATTTCTTTGGCGGTGACCTGGCCGGTATCGGGGAAAAGCTCGATTACCTCGCCGACCTGGGAGTCACAGCTATTTATCTCAACCCGGTCTTTGAAAGCTGCAGCAACCACCGCTATGGCACCGGAGACTACCACCGCATCGACCCCTTCCTGGGGACCAATGATGAATTTGCCGCCTTGTGCGAACGGGCGCGCAAACGGGGTATCCGCATCATCCTCGACGGCGTATTCAGCCACACCGGCGCCGACAGCATTTATTTCAACCGCTTCGGCCATTATCCGTCCCTAGGTGCTTATCAGTCCAAAGAGTCGCCATACTATGAATGGTACCGGTTCACGGATTATCCTGATGACTACGAATCGTGGTGGGGCGTCAAAGATCTGCCCGATGTAGAAGAAACGACGCCGTCCTACATGGATTTCATCATCCGTAGTGAAAACAGCGTCCTCAAATACTGGCTGCGCCAGGGCATCAGCGGCTGGCGCCTTGACGTCATCGACGAACTGCCCGTGCCGTTCCTGCGCAGTTTCTATCATACGCTGAAGGAAGAAAATCCCGATGCCGTCCTCATCGGCGAAGTCTGGGAAGATGCCTCCAATAAGATTGCCTACAGCGAGCAGCGGGAATACCTCTGCGGTTACGACATAGACAGTGCCATGAATTACGTCCTTCGTGCCATGGCCGTGGCCTTCGTTCTGGGACAGAAAGACGGCGGTCGCCTGGGACGGGAACTCATGCAGCTCGTGGAGAACTATCCGCCGGAAAACTGGTATGCTATGCTCAACCTCATCAGCAGCCACGATATCGAACGGATCCTCACGGTCTGCCAGAGCGACGACAGCGACGTGCGCGGCGAATCCGTCGCCATGGGCCGGGTGAAACTGCTCACGGCCTGGCAGATGACCATGCCAGGAGCGCCCTGTATCTACTATGGCGACGAAGCCGGCCTCACCGGGGGAAAGGACCCGGACAACCGCCGTACCTATCCCTGGGGTCACGAAAACATGAGCCTTCTGCGCTGGGTGAAACGGCTGACGGCTCTGCGCCGCAAATACGATGCCCTGCAGACGGGGCGGTTCATCCCCCTGTACAGCAAAGGCGACGTCTACGTATACTGCCGCGCCATTGAAGGCGGCCGCGACGTCTTCGATAAGCCGGCCCGGGACGGACTCTTCGTCATCGCCATCAACCGCAGCACGACAGCTGTCCATTCCATCAGCCTCTATACGGATGGGCTGGTGTACGGGAAATTGTACAACGCCCTCATTCCCAATATGGAACCGGTCGAAACGACGGGAAGCCGCCTCGACCTGACCCTGGCACCGCTCAGCGTCGTCGTCCTGGCCGGACAGGAAGGGGGAAAACGGCGGGCCGGCATTCTCCTGCATCCCACGTCCCTGCCGTCGCAGTGGGGCTGTGGCGACCTGGGAGAACAGGCCTATCATTTCATTGATTTTCTCAAGACCGCCGGCCAGAGCCTGTGGCAGGTCCTGCCACTGACGCCGCCTCTCGACGGCGATTCACCCTATTACTCGCGGTCGGCCTTTGCCATGAATGAACGGCTCATTTCCCTTGATTTTCTGTACCGGGCTGGCTGGCTCAGGCAGGAGCGCTATGACCAATACCGCAAAGAAGCCGCCGCTTCCTCATCGTGGGACGACGCCTGGCAGTGCAAGAAACGGGCCCTCTGGGATATGTCCCATGACTCAGGTCTGGTCATTCCCTGGCAGCCCTTTGACAGGTTCTGCAGCGACAACAGAAACTGGCTCGATGACTACGCCCTGTTTTGTGCCGTCAGCGACTTTTTCAAAGGCCGGTCGTGGACCGGGTGGCCTGAAGACATTGCCCGTCATGAAAGGGCAGCCTGTGCCCGCTACCGCAAGGAATTGGCCGGTGCCGTCGATCACTACCGCTTCCTCCAGTACATCGTATACCGCCAGTGGCAGGACGTGCGCGCCTATGCCCATGACAACGGCGTCTCCATCCTGGGGGACATCCCCATGTTCGTCGCCCATAACAGTGCTGACTGCTGGTCCCATCAGGACCTGTTCGACCTCGATGAAACAGGAAATCCCAAGAGCGTGGCTGGAGTGCCGCCCGACTACTTCAGCGCCGAAGGCCAGCTCTGGGGCAATCCCCTCTATGATTATGAAGCCATGGCCAAAGACGGATATGACTGGTGGATCCAGCGATTCCGACACACCCTTTCCCTCGTCGATGAAGTGCGGATTGACCATTTCCGTGGTTTTTCTGCCTACTGGTCCATTCCGGCCGGGGCAAAGACGGCCAAAGAAGGGCAGTGGAAATCGGCACCGGGAGAAGACATCCTGCGCCGGGTCTATCAGACACTGGGACCGGTGCGGCTCATCGCCGAGGATCTGGGCGTCATCACCGACGACGTGTGCCAGCTGCTCAGCCGCTTTTCCCTGCCGGGGATGCGGGTCCTGCCATTCCATCTGAAAGAACGGTCTGACGGCCGCCTCTCCTTTGATACGGAACCGTGCTCCATAGCTTATACGGGGACCCACGACAATGACACCACCCGGGGCTGGTACGAATCGTTGCCAGAAGAACAACAGCAGCGCTTGTGCCTCATGCTGCACCTTTCCGATGACGCCACGGCTGGCGAAGTGACGGCGGCCCTCATCGCATACGTCTACAGCCGCCGGGCCGAAACGGTCGTCGTACCATTCCAGGACCTGCTTCTCCTGCCATCGTCGGCCCGGATGAACACGCCGGGAACGGTAGAAGGCAACTGGCACTGGCAGCTGAAAGACGGCCAGATGCGACTCGACCTGGCCCGCTGGCTCTCCCGCCTCTGCCATACGTATCACCGCTGAAATGGGGGATATTGATGAATCTGTTCAAGATTGCCTACCGCACCTACATCACTCACCGGGGAGAATGCGTAAAATTGCAAAGTAAATTCCAGCCAAACTGGAATTAGCATTTAGCCTGAGAAAACGGTAAAGCTTTACTCTGAAAAGATTGTCAATTAATGACAATTCATGCCTGTTTAGGCGACAATATTCCGGATTATTTGCACACTAAAGAGTACTTTGAATTGTTATCTTCAAAGCAAGTTCCAGCTTACATGAAATTAGGGTGAGAAGTATTTTCTGGGTTTAGAACTTAACTTAGGGATAGCGAAAAAGACAAAAAGGAGTCATTAATCCATCGCTGGTGACAATTATGGTACTGTTAGAATCCCGCAACACCCAAGATATGCAGCAGACGCGGCGTCTGAATGACATCCTTAGCTGGGATCTGCTGAATGCCAAGCATGTTGGCTACTTTTTCGCTGTACATGAAGGAAAACATTTCATAAGGTGTTCTTCCATTAAAACAATGACGGGCTGTTGAGTTCATGTGCGAAAAGATGATATTAAGCTTTTTCTGGTCAAGCATGTCAAAGCTGCAGCCTTTGGGGCAGATGTCGCGGAGGAGTGTGTGGTTCTTCTCTACGCTGGGTTTCTGGCAGGAACGCATTGGATCGCAGAAGAACAACCGCGTTTCGACGTTCCCCTTGCGATCACGTTCAATAGCATTAATATCTGCAAATTCCCCGCCATTGTCGGTTAAAATTAACGGGAAATATGTCCTGAAAGAAAGGCCGGCTTCTGAAAACAGACTTCTCAGGAAGTGGAACTGCTTTGCGGTTTCTGAAGCACTCTTAGAGTCCATCAAGCGGCCAAACATGAAATTACAGGAGTTGAAGATAAAAGTCAGGATGACCTTGCCTCCAATGCGTCCAATGACTGTATCCATTTCCACCCAATCAGTGATGCCATACACATCGGTATAGTGCTTGAAGTCCTCGTAGGTGCGGCCCTTTTTACTTCCATAGGGGACATACTTGGGCACAGGATGCTTACGAGGCTTGAATTTGACGGCCCGAGGAAGGTCCATGACAGTGGCACTGCAATAGCCTTTCTTTACATACCTGTAAGCAGTGGAGAGAGAGACGTCAAGATTATTTGCCTTCAGGACCTGGTACAGATGCTGCCCGCTCTTTAAGCCCTTTGAGATGATTTTTTCAACTTCGTAGAACTCAGCTTTGTTAAGCGGGATGCCCTCACGGGAATTAGAGAGAAGCTTCTCATATTCCTTCTGGGCATGTTCAGCAAGATAAAGGAACCGTTTGTGCCGGCAATAATTCTTTTTTGAGCAGCTATTGCAAACATAAGGTGGTTTTCTTAACAACGGACATTCTTCATTGAGTACATGCCCTGCTTCGTCGTAGGCTGTAGATCCGTTAGTAACGAGATGGATATGCTTGCGCACCTCCTTTGAGACAGTTGAAGGGTCCTTTCCGAGAACGTAGCCGATTTCCCGGAAAGTATGCCCTTCACCAAGCATGTTCTGGATTGTTACGCGGTCTGCCAAAGTGAGATGTTTATTTTTGGTACTATGGTTAACAAAAGAATCCATGATGAGCCCTTTCTACCAGAAATACTCTCATAGTTAATTCTATGCTCAAAAGCTTTTCGTGGTAAGTTCCGGTTGACCTTACGGACTGGAAATTACTTTGGAAGTTTTCTACCGGGGAGAATGACGCGAAACTAAATGTGCCCGATTTTTCAAATTCCCTTAAGTATGGTATAATTAAAACGTTATTCGTAAAAAAATAACCCAATGTCATACACATACTTTCAGCATTTTAAGGGGGAATTCAATGAAGAAGACTATCGTCGCAATCCTGTTTTTTTGCTGTTTTATGGGGGCTGTCACTGCATCGGCAGCACAGGTCAGAGAATCAGAAACGGTATCTCCGGCCGTTGCCGCTTTGGCACAGGCCCAGCAGCTGGACGAAGCCAGGGGAAAAGCGAAAACAGCAACCAATCATAACGAATCCGACAAGATTGGTGACCGGCTCAAGGCACGCGTTCATGCCCTGATTCCGGTATCAGCCTTTGCCAATATTGACAATCCCGGGACGATTACGCCGGATACGGTCAAGTATCACTATGCCGGATCGCAGCACATGGCTACGCCGGTCTCGGCCTGGAACCGCCAGAAATATGAAGACCAGTACCAATACCAGTATCAACATGATTCCTATGATGCGGCAATTGCCGATGCCTATGCGTACCGCCGTGATTTTGGCAAGAGCAACCTGCGTAAGTGGAGCAGCACCGAAGGCATGGATACACCGTGGGACAGCAACTGGACGACCGATACGGCTCATTTCCAGAGTTCGACCATTGCCTTCCTGGATCGACTGAATACAGAAGCCCATCAGGCTGGCATTTCCTTCGTCATCACTGGCGGTGCTGAAAGTGGCTATCATGCCGGTGGCATCTATTCCCATGAAAATGGCTATAAAGTCGATATTTCCGATGAAGGTATCTACCAGGGGAGCAAAGCCTATGAAGTCCTCATCGATGCGTTGGCGCCATACAAACATCAGATTACGCACGAATGGGATAAGAACCACTACGATATCACCATCTATCCGGAAAATTATAAAGGGTGATGTTTGGCGTCTGATGTTTCAAACATGCCACTTCACACTTGAAAAGACGCTGTCTCCAGGCAGCGCCTTTTCTGTACCCGAAAGGAGACATTATGAATCGAAATGACCGGGACGCTTATTTCAGCTCCCTTAATGAATTAGTTTCCTGTGAAAGCGTGCTCTGGTTAAACTGGCTGGTTGTCAGGCAAAGAAGGGAATGATTCGGGTATGATCATTAGTGCCAGCCGCCGGACCGATATACCGGCATTTTATAGTACGTGGTTCTTCCGCCGCCTCCGCGAAGGATTCGTCCTCGTGCCCAATCCCTTTAATGCAAAGCAGATCAGCCGCGTTTCCTTCTTACCCGGAGAGGTAGACTGCTTCGTCTTCTGGACCAAGAACGCGGCACCTATGATGACGTATATAGAGGAACTGAAGAGATTGCCTTGTTATTTCCAGTTCACCGTCACGCCCTACGGCAGAGATGCCGAGCCGTTCCTGCCTCCCAAAGAGGAGATAATCCGCACGTTCCAGGAATTGTCTCGTTACTTGGGCCGGCACCGTGTCGTCTGGCGCTATGATCCCATCCTCCTGACGCCGGCGTATACGCTGGACTGGCATATACGGCAATTCCGCATCATGGCGTCCCGGCTGGCTCACTATACGGACTGCTGTGTCATCAGTTTTATGGATATGTATAAAAACACGGAACAAAATACACGGCGGCTATCTATCCGGGAACTGACAGTGCCGGAAATGCGGGAACTGTCAGCTGCCATGGCCAGTACCTGCCGGGCCTGCGGCCTTACATTGCAGACCTGTGCTGAAGAGATAGACCTGCAGGATCTGGGGATTTCCCACGGAGCCTGTATCGACAGGCGTCGTATCGAGCAGGTGACAGGGAAATTCCTTGCCATCCCCAAAGATACGAACCAGCGCGGAGCCTGCGGCTGCATACAAAGTGTCGATATGGGCCAGTACAATACGTGCCGCCACCTGTGCTGCTATTGCTATGCAAACAGCAATGCCCGGCAGGTACGGGCGCGCTGGGATGACCATGATGATGCGGCGCCTCTTTTGACTGGGCAGATTCCACCCGATGCCATGATTACGAGAAGAGAAACCCTGTATCAGAAAGTACCAGACACTTCATTCGAAGAAACTAGTTTGTTTAATGAATAAGAATACATACTCCCTTCAGGATCATCGTTTCTGAGGGGAGTTTTTCTAAAAGCAAAAATCAACAGTATTGTGCTGATTAATATTCTTACTGCTTCGTAAATACAGATGCAATGAATGTAGGTGGGGGACAATGCTTTTTCTTTACTTTAATTTCTCTGTTTTTTGCCAGGTATACGGTATTGTTTTTATATATACTTGAAGGGAAGATGAATTGAGGTGAAGGGAGAGATACAAATGGGGAGAAAAATAAAAATGCAGCCCATTATCTCCACAAAGGGGATAGAGGAGGCCACCGGGGGCGCAGAAGATTCCGGGTTTTACGATCAGATTTACACTGTTTGCGGGTTCATCAAGAAGGAATCTACTTTCGTATGTTTGCCAGACCCGTGCAAAATTTACAAGAGCCGGTACAGCAATTTAAAGTATATACAGATGCTACTTGTAATGCATCAGGCCAGAGTGTATCCTTTTGTCTTATGTTCCCATGATAATTGGCAATACATGTATCGGTATAATGTAAATTTAGATTCATAAGAATCAGAATATGAATCTATTAGGATGTGCTTATCATCACTAGTAAATAATAGCCGTATTTCTGTTATTATGGACCATATGGGAAACATAAGCCGTTTCTATCAGGAAGTAAATAACAAGCTAGAGTTTCCATACGATGATGAATGCTGGTTTTGGTATGACAGGAAATTAGTAACACTCCAATGGAAGAAACGGAACTCTATTGATGAACAGCATGTTTGTTACATTCTGGCCCGTGGTTTGAATAAATTATACCGTACATCACATGATATCATTCAGTTTATTGTAATATCTGAATTGGAAATGCTGGATTTGTATTAGCAGTACATACCAGTAGAACCAAGAAAGGCTAATAGGAATGATATGATACTTGTACTAGAGTCATTGCCGGTTGTTAAGCAGAATGGCGATTGAAAATGCTATATGGTTCCTGATATTGGAACAAATTTGGATGGAGTTTTCTCCAAGTAATCGTACATACAGACTTCATCCCTACAGCAATCTGATGTATAATATGGGTATACATTACCCGGCCGCTATGGGCTGGTGTGAGGAAAGGTGATAGTCGTGTCAAAAGAGTTGGAACAGGAGTTTACGAAGGTCATTGCTTCGGTAACCAAGGAAGTAACGGAGTCGGTGGTGCGCGATTCGGCTCTGGCTTCGGTGAAGGAGCTGAATGAGTCGCTGCAGGCGCTGAAGAAGGATTCGCCCAAGCTGGTGACGGATATAGAAAAAGCGGAGACGATGTATGCGGACGTGTCCCAGCATGCTTTGGATAATATGCAGCGTTTTGCTGATTTTATCAGTTCTTGGCAGGAGCAGCAGTTGGAGTTGCTGAAGGAGATTTCCCATCGCAATGATGTCGTCTCTACGTGGCTCCAGCAGTCCGATAAGAGGCGCATAGAAGAAATCAAGGCCCTGCAGCAATCGATGGACCGTTCACTGGCTCAGCAGAAAGCAGAACTTGATCAGATCCTGCAAGGTCTGAAGCTGGAAATGCAGAAGACTCTTTCTATAGAAAAGCAAATCCAGTCAGACCATCAGGAGTTGATGAAATCGCTGGGAGACCGGCACGCCTCTCTTTCGTCCGGTCTTACGACAATCAAGGTGCTGGCTGGTATCAATTTCCTCGTCCTGGCAGCTCTGGCCGGGTATACGCTGAAAGGCCTCATAGGGGGATAAGCGATGATTTCAGACGAAACACTCGCCGCGGTGCAGTCGCTCTACGATGATGTGGAAGACGGGTACAATCAGCGCATCCGTCAGCACGTCCAGCGTCAGATGCTGGCCCATCTCGACGAAATCACAACGGAACTGGAGGCCATCCATGAATCTTGCGGGACTGGGACGGTGCGCCTTCACGATTATATCCAGACAATAGAGGAAACGTGTACGGCTATCCGTCAGCTGGCGGAACGGCTGGACCAGGATTTCATGCTCTTCGTCATGGGAAGCGGCAAGAACGGGAAATCGACGCTGATCAATGCCCTGCTGGGACAGAAGGCGGCGGCAGAGGATTCCCTGCCGAAGACGTGGAAAATCGATGTATTCCATGACGAATCCGATGCGTCGTGTACGCTTACGTTCAAGGACGGGTCCCAAAAGAGGATGACCGGAGACGAAGCCCGGGCGTTCATTGAAAAGGAAGAGCAGAAGAGGAAGGATTCGGAACGGGCCATCCGTCAGGAGCTGCGGGAGTTCAAGAAGAAAAAAGTGTCTCTCGAGGTACTGGAAGAAAAGCAACGGGAGCTGCGCAAATACAAGCTCTACCAGTCGCCGGTCATCGAAGCTTCCTGGCCGGCGGGGCACAGTGATATCCTGCGCCATTACCGTCTCGTCGATACGCCGGGCCTCAGGCAGGAACTGGATGATATGGTTGTCGCCAGTGCGGAAGAATATTTTTCCAAGGCCGACGGGGTCATATGGATCCTGCCGGGTGATAAGATCGCCAGTGCCGGCGATCACATGGAATTGCGCCGTCTCTGCCAGAAATACGAAAAGCATCCCGATAACATCATTGCCGTCGTCAACCGCATGGATATCGTCCGCCAAAGCGGCCAGGATTCTGACGAGGTGCTGGCCGAAGCGCGTCGGTTCTATGGGGATATGTTTACGGAAATCGTCCCCATTTCGGCAAAAGAGGCACGGCAGGCCGAAGATATGCTCCATCAGGACGGAATCAGTGATGAACAGCGCCGGAAAGCGGAAGCCTTGCTGGAGCAGAGTAATCTGCCGGCCCTCCTGCGTCTGCTGAACCGCACGCTTTTTGCCGATGCCCTGGATATACAGATCCGGAGCAAAATCCGGGGCTGCCGGGATCTCCTGGATCATATCCGCCACGAGGCCGGGGAGGCATCCCGTCTGCTGGCCGGTGTCGGGAAGCAGCGGGAGGCAAAAATCGCCGCCTGGGACAAGGACTCGTCGGAGCTCCTGGAACGGCTGAAACAGGATCTGGAGACGTTCAAAGAAACAGAAGCCAAGCGCATCCAGCGGGAAACGGGCTACGTGGAAGACCGGCTTTGGGATATGGATGCAGATATCCGCAATGAGTTCATCCTGGAAGAAATCATCTGTCCCGAATCGCTGGAACGGCGCCTCCATGAGATGGTGGAGACACACAGCCACCATCTCATGGATATGTACCGCCGTCATCTGAAGGAGGCTCCCTTCCGGGAATTCCCGTTTCTTTCGGACGACGATATGACCGTGTCCCTGTCCCAGCGTGGCGTCATCGGCAATGCCAATCTGTCCGATGACCTGAGCGGACAAGGTGAGGCCCAGCTGGCTCTGGGCGGGGCACTGGCCATCGGGGCGGCGGCGCTCCTCGGGCCCGTAGGGCTTATTTTTGCCGGGCTGGCAGCGACAGATTTTGGTAAGAGCGTGGCGAAATTCCTGTCCCGTACCTTTGGTTCCAGTATGGCCAGCAAGGTAGAACGGCGGTTTACCGACCAGATGTGCGATGTCAATACAAAGCTTGAAGAAGAGTATAAGGAATATATACAAAAAGCCGGAGAGGCCATTTCGTCTCTGCGGGAATCGACGTATACCGAACTCTATGGGCCGTCCGACCAGACGCAGGCCATCGTTGGTCATCTTCAGACGCTGGACGGACTGGGCCATATGCCGGTCACGCCGCTTCATGTGAAGGATATTATTTTTTCCCATTAGGAGGTAGTTATGGACGTTACAGCCTATATAGACGGACTGCTGGCACGGGCTGAGCGGTCGCCCTTATTTGGTGATGCCGCTTTCCCTGGTCTCTATCCACTGTATAACGACCTGCAGGTACTGCGGGCCAAATTGGAGCAACCCCTCCATGCCGCTGTCATCGGAGAAGTCAAAGCCGGGAAATCGACGCTGATCAATGCCTTTGCCGGCGGGGAGATTTCACCGACGAACGCGACGGAAACGACGGCATGCATCATGAAGATTGCCTATTCGCCGGAAGAAAAAGCCGTACTGCACTTCTCTGATGGAACGGCGCAGGAAGGCACAGTGGCAGAAATCTATGAGCTGCTGGAAGCACACCATGGCGATCAGGCGTTCTTCAGCCGATGTCAGGATGTGGAAATAGGGAGAAATCTCCAGGGTCTGCGCCATATCTGCCTCATCGATACGCCGGGACTGGAAACGATTACGACGGCCAATGAATCGCGTACGACCGATTATTTCCAGTCTGTCGATGTGGTCATCTGGGTGTTCAATGGCAATTATCTTGGCCAGTGCGATGTCAACGACCGGGTGCGCCAGGTGGCCCAGATGGGCAAACCCATCGTCGCCGTCATCAACCGCATCGATCAGGTAGACGGCGATCCTCAGGATCTGGTCGATTATCTCGACGATTCCATGGGGATTTATCTGGAAGAGATTTTCCCCCTGTCGGCGCAGAAAGCCTATGAGGGTGTTATGCAGGCCGACCAGCAGCTCCGGGATGAATCGGGGTTCACGGCGCTCTATACGTATCTGGACGAACACATCGAACGCCATGCCGGCGATGTCCAGATGGACAGTATCCTGGCGTCGGCACAGGTACTGGAAGACAAGATGAATCTCCTGCACCGGCAGACGCTGGAGCAGATTGAACGGAAGCTGCGGACATATATGGAACTGGATGACCAGATTCAGTATAACGGGCGGATGTTGTCCGAAAAGGTCCTCAGCGATACCCGGGAATGGCTGCAACGCCATTTCCTGAGCCGGGCGGAACGTACGCTGTATAGTCAGATCAGTGCCGGCAATGCCTTCAGCAGTTCGTCCCAGGAAGAGCTCCAGCGGCTGCTGCAGAAAGTCCTGTCCCAGGATGCCATCCGCGGGGAAATCGAAGACCATCTGCAGCAATTGTCTGCGACCATCCGGACAGACTGGCAGGGCCGGCTTTCCGGCATTGATGCGGAACTATCCCACATGTATGAGCAGGAACAGGAAAAGAACCGTCTGGAAATGGTGCAGCTCCCTCATGGGACGGTAGAAAATACGGGACTGGAATCGGTGAAAAGCTCTGTCCTGGCCGCCGGGGCTGCCGGGGGTGCCCTGTCCATCTACTACTCGGCCGTCGTCGCACCGGCTGCGGCCCACGTCACCCTGGGAGCAGCCGTGAGCACTATCATGCCGCCGGTCCTCCTGGCCGGGGCTGCCGTCGGTCTGGTCACGGGCTATGCCAAGAGCAAAAAGGTAAAGACCCAGCAGCGCCAGCAGGTACAGGATGTGCTGGGACTGGTACGGGAAAAAACGGCGGCGACACTGCTGCCGGCTCTGAAAACCTATCTGCAGCAACTTTGTGAAGCGACCCAGAGTGAAGCCAAAAAGGATTTCGTAGAAAAGAATTTCGCCGGACGGAGCGTAGAGGACCTGCAGCAGCTGGTACAGAAGCTGCAGGAAATCACCCGCCAGAACGAGGCGGTCATACGCGTAAAGGCTTAAATGAGCGGTCATCCGCTAGCAGCTAGCCGATAGCAGCCAGCTGCCAGCCGCCAGCCTGCCTTCGACGAACGACGAACGGCCTACGATCAACTAACCACCGATCACTGACCACTAAAAAAGGACTGTCATCATGACAGTCCTTTTTGCTATCTATTCGTCTTCATTTTTTAGTACAGTGATTTTCTGCTTCAGGCTGACAGCCCGGTCGAATTCTGCCTGGATTTCGGCGCTGGGCGGCGCATCCCATTTGCTGACCAGATAGATGGCCAGGAGAGAGAAGATAAAGCCCGGTACGATTTCGTAGAGGCCGAACCAGGCGAACTGCTTCCAGATGAGGACCGTAAGGCCGCCGACGACGATGCCGGCCAGAGCCCCGTTTTTGGTCATCCGTTTCCAGAATAGCGACAGGAGGATGCAGGGACCAAAGGCTGCCCCGAATCCGGCCCAGGCGTAGGCTACCATGGTCAGGATATAGTTATTGGGATCGAGAGCCAGATAGATGGCCACGGCTGCTACGATGAGGACGGTGAAGCGGCTGACGTAGATCAGTTCCCTGTCGCTGGCTTTCGTATTAACGAAGGTATGGTAAATATCCTTGGAAATGGCCGATGCTGTAACCAGGAGCTGGGACGATGCCGTGCTCATGATAGCAGCTAATACGGCAGACCAGATGAGGCCGGACAGGAAAGGCGGGAAGAGTTCTTCACTCATGATGAGGAAGACTTTTTCCGAATCGGCTCCCGAAAGGGGCGTCTGGAGCACGACTTTACCGACGAGGCCGACGAATACGGCCGCTGCCAGGGAAATGATGACCCAGGTCATGGCGATGTGTTTGGCTTTTTTCAGTTCCATGGGATCGCCGATGGCCATGAAGCGTACCAGAATGTGGGGCTGGCCGAAGTAGCCGACGCCCCAGCCAATGGCTGAGATGATAGCGATAATGCCGGTCATGCTCGTGTCCGGTACGAGCTGGAGCAGCTGCGGCGAATCGGTAGCGACCCGTTCCAGTACGGGGCCAAGGCCGCCGTAGGAGACGACGCCTACAATGGGGACCAGGACGATGGCCAGGAACATCATGCATCCCTGGATGAAATCGGTCCAGCAGACGGCCATGAAGCCGCCGAGGAAGGTATAGATGACAACGACACCGGCACCGAGGAGCAGGGCATGGAAGTAATCCATGCCGAAGACCGTCTGAAAGAGCTTGCCACCGGCGACAAATCCCGATGACGTATAAATCAGGAAGAAGATGAGGATGAAGATGGCCGAAATGAGGCGGATGATATTCTGTTCGTCATGGAACCGGTTTTTCAGATAGTCCGGCATAGTGAGGCTGTTATTGGCGACTTCTGTATAATTACGCAATCTGCGTGATACGAAGTGCCAGTTGAGGAAGGTCCCCAGACAGAGGCCAAAGGCGGTCCAGAAGGCAGAAATGCCGATGGCATAGGCAAAACCGGGCAGGCCCATGAGCATCCAGCCACTCATATCCGAAGCTTCGGCACTCATAGAAGTAATCCACGGCCCAAGACTGCGTCCGCCCAGAATATAGTCACTGAGGCGCTGCTGGGACCGGGAGTAATAGACACCGATAGACAGCATGGCCAGGAGATAGAGGGCAAAGGCGCTCAAAACGACAATATTTGTCTGAAACATGAATGAAAACTCCTTTGTAAAAAAATACAACACAATAGATTATTCTATTTTATCGTATTTGTCAACATATGGCAATACTTTTCAGGAAGGGAAAGGATGGTGGGTAGTAGGTAGTGGCGAGTGGGAAGAGATAGAAAAGACAGTTTGATGTTTGAAGAAGTCTGGCTTTTTCTTTTCCAGCCCTATATAATGGAGGAGAAACTGAAACAAAAGGATGACTGATGATGAATATATTAACTGTAGAAGGCGTGGCCAAATCGTATGGCACGCGTGTGTTGTTTGATGATGTGACCTTTGCTGTCGATGGCGGGCAGAAGCTGGGCCTCATCGGTCTGAACGGGGCAGGCAAGACGACGCTGCTCAAAATCATCGCCGGCATGGCCGAGGCTGATAAAGGGGAAATCTGGCGCAATCCCAAGGCCCGTATCCATTATCTTCCCCAGGAACCGCAGTTCAATCCTGGACGCAGTGTTCTCGAAAGTGTCCTCGATGGTGATTTGCCGGTCATGGATGTCTTGCGCCGCTATGAAGCCGCTGTCGAAGCAGACGATGATGAAGCCGTGCTGAAGCTGACCGGGGAAATGGATGAAAAGCAGGCCTGGGAACTGGAGCAGCATGCCAAAGTGGTGCTCCAGAAGTTGGGGATTGCCGATTTGTCCCAGTCCGTCGATACCTTGTCCGGCGGCCAGCGGAAACGGCTGGGGCTGGCACGGGCGCTGATCCTGCCTTGTGATCTGCTCATCATGGATGAACCGACGAACCACCTCGACGACCGTACCATATGCTGGCTGGAAGAGTATCTCCACGACAGCAAGTCTGCCCTGATTCTGAGCACTCACGACCGGTATTTCCTCGACCGCGTCGCCGGGGACATGCTGGAACTGGACCGGGGAAAGGTCTATACGTATAGTGGAAATTACGCAGCGTATCTCGAACAGCGTCAGGCCCGGCTGGAACGGGAAGAAGCGGAAGCAGCCAAACGGCGCAATCTGATCCGCCGGGAAACGGCCTGGATCCGCCGCGGCGCCCAGGCCCGTTCGACTAAGCAGAAGGCACGGCGCGACCGCTATGAAGCCTTGTGCGCCATGGAAAGCGGCAAGCCTGTAGATAATGTGGAAATCTTCGATACATCGGTCCGGCTTGGCAAGACCATCATTGATATGGATGACGTAGCCTTTGCCTATCCGGGAAAGACGCCCCTCTTTTCCCATGTGACCTATCACGTCGTAAAGCACGACCGTATTGGCATCATCGGGGAAAACGGCGTCGGCAAATCAACGCTGCTCCGGGTCATTGCCGGCCAGCTGCCGCCCGTTTCGGGAACCATAACCATCGGTCAGACCGTCCGCTTCGGATTTTTTACGCAACAGCTCCCGGAATTCGACGAATCCCAGCGGGTCATCGATTACGTCCAGGAACACGGCCATTACGTAGTCAACCAGTTTGGCGACCACATTTCGGCATCGCGCCTGCTGGAACAATTCCTGTTCACGGAAGATATGCAGTATACCTATATCTATAAGCTCAGCGGCGGTGAACGGCGCCGGCTCTATCTGTTGCGCCTGCTCATGGACCAGCCCAATGTACTCCTTCTGGACGAACCGACCAATGATCTGGATATCCCCACCCTGACCGTACTGGAACAGTATCTCGATACGTATCAGGGCGTCGTCCTCGTTGTATCCCATGACCGCTATTTCTTGGATCGCGTAGCAGACAAGCTGTTCGTCCTCAAAGACGGCACGTGGAGCCGCTATTACGGCGATTATAGCGAATATCTGGAGGAAATGCTCCGACAGAAAGAGCCGAAAAAAGAAATGCCGTCCCGTGACAAGGAAGAGGGAAAAAGCAAGGAACCATCGCAGGAACCGGCAACGGCCCGGAAAGGCCTGTCGTCACGGCAGGAAAAGGAACTGGAGCAGATCACCCAGGACCTGCCCCGCTATGAAGGGCTGCTCAAAGGGCTCAACGCCGCCATTGCCGCTGCCGGCAGCGATTACGAAACGGTAGAAAGCCTCTTGAAGGAACAGGAAGAGACAAAGACCAAGGTCGATGAGCTGACGGAACGCTGGTGTGAACTGGAAGATTTGAAAGAATCGTAAAGAGTCGTAAAGAAAGGGCGCTGCCTCATGGACAGCGCCTTTTTGCATGGTACGGATATACGGGTATTATTCCCATTTTTTCGGCTGGACGTTATAGGTCGTCTGCCCTTCGAATATGACGTAGCCCGGCACGGCATGAGCCGGCTTCTTTACGTTGCGAACGAGGGTAGAGTCTACTTCGACTTTGCTGTCCTGACGGGCCTTGCTGTACCAGGCAGCCAGTTCTGCCGCTGCCGTCAGCTGCTTATTTGTCGGCTTTGCGTGGTGGCAGGCCAGGATAACGTGGGAGCCGGGGCGGTTCTTTACGTGGAACCACAGGTCATAGGGATGGGCTTTTTTAAGAGTCAGGAAATCGTTTTGCCGGTTGTTGCGGCCAATCCAGATGTCGAGGCCGTCTACGCGGACAGTGAGTATATCCTGGGAAAATTCGCGGCGCAATTTGTCTTTGGACGTGGATTTGATGAGTCCCATCTGGCGCATTTCCACTTTGATATCGGTAATTTCCGATTTCGTACTGGCATTTTCCAAGGCATATTCCAGGGAATAGAGATAATTGAGATAGTGGGCGTTTTCTTCGTGCAGTTCCCCCGATTTCTGGATGCGGTTGCGCATCTTGGTATAGCGCTTGTAGTAGCGGTTGGCGTTATCCGTCATGGAATAGGCCGGATCGAGGGGAATCGTGACCGGTGCCTGTTCCGGTGTCAGGAGGTCCGGGACGGTCACGGATTTTTCGTGGTCATGTTTTTCATAGGCATAGATCATAAGCAGGTCGCCATAATGTTTGTATGTATCCATCTTGGATGTTTCTTTCATTTCGGCGGCGATACGCTTAATTTTCCGCTTCTGTTTTTCGATGAGCTTGCCTACTTTTTTCTGGAGCTGTTCCTGTTCTCCGCTCAGACTGCGGTGGGCCGCCTGATAGTCGCTCAGGTATTCTTCGATGAGGTCGAAATGGCGGCGTGGATACTGGGCCAGGCTGCGGAGTTCGATGGGGAAGAGGATTTCCTTGCCCCGGACGGTATAGACGTAGGCACCGCGTACGCCCTGAAGTTCATTTCCAAAGGAGACAATAGCCTTGCACCAGGCGTCTTTCTGCGTCCCCGTCAGGTCCGATACGGGCATATTCTTATCGATTCCCGTGCGGAAGGCCAGTTCGTCGAGGACGATGGTGCTCATGCCGTTGAAGCGTTTGAGCATCCACTGGTACAAAGGTTCGCTGCTTTCCATATCGAGCATTTCCCGGAGTTCGGCCGGCGTGAAGGCAAAGGGGTCCATGCGCTGGAAATTGGGCGGGAATTCATACGGTTCTTTCGGTGCAATGGTGCGGACGGCGTTTTTGCCTTTTCCCGTCTTGATGAGGGCTTCGATGATGATGCCGTTTTCCGTGAAGATGACGTTGCTGTATTTGCCCATAAGTTCGACGTGAATCTTGCGGGTCACGAGGCGCCCCGACACGTCCAGGACATCGACGTCGATATCGATGAGGCGGTCCAGATGGAGCTGGCTGATGGAGGCGATGCGGCCGTTTTCGTAGTATTTGCGCAGGAACATGCATAGTCCTGTCGGGGTGTCCGGCGTCGGCGGCATGGTCTGGGAAATATAGAGGCGCGGCGCGTCATCGAGGGTAATGACCAGGTGGTGGATGCCCATGTCATTGAATATGCGGAAGTACAGGGACCGGGCGTCGAGTTGATATATTTTGGAAATGGCGCCTCCCTGCAGGAGGGAGACGAGTTCGTTTGTGATGCTATGCAGGGTAATACCGTCTAGATTCATGGTTATGCTCCTATCGTTTCTTTTCGTTTCTCTCTATTCTATCATGTTCTATCAGGCCCTGCCAGTACAAATGCAGACGGGTCCTGCTGGATTGAGGATGTTGCTGGCCACTAGATTGGAGCTGCTGGATAAAGGGCCGGCGGCCGTCTGGATTGGGGATGTTGGATAGGGCGGCCAGTAGTACGGGGTGCCGATGGTGGCAATATAGAAAATAAGAGACATTTTTAGTCTTTTCTGATATACTGGAACTGAATAACAATCATATGTAGAATGGCTTTATAATGCAGTGTTTCCCGGGTGTTAATATTGTTCGTCAAAAATTCGTCAAAAACTATTTGGAGAAGATGGCGTCCACATCGTTGGACGCCTTTTTCCTCATTTCTTCCGTGAAGTCAACATATGTGTTGATGATGGTATTTACCGTATCACCACATAGAGCTGCCACAGTTTTGACATCTATTCCATTGGCAAGAAGATTAGTAGCGTAAGTGTGCCGAAAATCATGGATAGATGCGTTGGGGAGTGTCTTTTGAATCCAATAGTTTATGTACGCGGTTCCAGACCTTTCAAATCCCAGAACAGAGCTGGTATTGGTTTTTGACTTCCAATCCTGTAATACCTGTATCAAAACGCCCGGTATAGGTATATCTCTATATGAGTTCCTCGTTTTCAGCGCCCCGATGCGATAATATACTTTCCCATTGTCGTGTACCACCTTTAACTGCTTCTTTACGGATATGATCCCGTTTGAAAAAGAAACGTCGTCCCATGACAGCCCGGCCATTTCTCCAAAACGCATACCGGTATAATAGGCAATCTGTATGCATGGCTTGTAATTATCGTGATTTAGGGGAACTTTGCTTGATAAAAGTCGCTCAAAATCCGCTCGCGATATAGCCTTAATGCGAGTCTTACAGATATGATTTGTTCGTGGCACGTTGGTAACTGGATTCTGGATAGGGATACCATATATTTTTATGGCATGGGAAAATACCAAATTCAGGATTCCAAGCCTATGAACAATCGTGCCGTCGGCATACCCGTTCTTTTTTGATATAGAGCGAATGATATCGGCAGTTGTAATTTTAGATAAGCGCTTATTAGCAATGTCTTCAAAGAATATAGGCACGCGGGCAATGGCATACCGGCCAGCATCACTTAATGTCGGCTTGTCTTTAATGACAATCGGTACGAACTCTTTGAGTGTTACGTGTGCCAAGTCATTGGATGACGGAATGAAACTTTTCTTCAAATCCTCATACAGCCGTAGCCCGGCGGCTTTAGCTAATTGCTTCGTTTTTAGGCCCTGTTTTGACTTCTGACGCCATTCATCACCATCCTTATAGGAAAGTATTACCTGCCATCCTTTATCTTTTTGCCGGTATGTGAAGTTGTGTGTGATATCGTACATGGAAACTCCTTTCCCGGCGGAACGACCGAAAAGAATATATGTTCTATAAATTGAGTGTGTTTCTCTTTTTTGAATATACTCAAAAGGTAACTTAAAGTTCCTTGATAATTTTGCAAACCTTTTGATAAATCGTTGACTTTTTTATAAAAAAGGTACTTAAAGTCATCCGTTTTGTCCTGCTACTAATAGAGACGGAAAATATTTTTTTTAAACCGTCAGATTATACAGCCGGCCAAGGCTAGTAAGTAGGAGGATGATATTATGAACAAAATGGTACAAGGATTGTTAGACAATGCACGGCTTTTCAGAGACAAAGGAGCTATGTACATTCACAAAGCAGAAATGAGTGATATCCATTCACCACAGTTTGACCGCTATTTGCAACGGGCTGCATCTGCACTCAATGCGTCTACCACTTATTACGAAACAGCGTATCATGTGGCCGCTGATATGTATGGGGAAAATGAAGCCGTTGAAATGCTTCTCGATGATATCGGAAATAACTGCAAGCTGATTGACCGATTAGTTAATGACAACAGTATTGATGAATGATATACTATAGGTATGGCCGGCTTGTGAAGGAACAAAGCTGGGTTCCCGGAATGGGAGTAGCCTTTTGCGAGTGCCGTCAGCTCTACGGGGCGCGGTGCGGGTTAGAAATCCCATGCTCCTGGGGCCGGTCAGATGACTTATGGTTGGCGTCCACATATCCCCCACAGCATTTGCCATGGGGGATATCTCTTTATCATGGATTGCACACCTTACAAGGCTTATACCCGGCCTGCACAGCTTCTTTCCTGTCGAAAAACACTTCATAATTTTTTTCGCTTATTTTCTCAACGTATTTACAATCTTCCTTGTGGAATACCATGGAGTGACTGTTGGCAGGGTACATTTTTGTTTCTTGTTTAGTGGTTGAGACATTTTGTGATTTGCCGTGGTGTTCCATATCCTTTACTATTGGGACAGCTGAAAATATAGCTAAATAGACAGCTATAATGCAACTTACACAAATGAACTTATGTTTTTTTATGGTTCCATTGTTCCAAAGCCATGTTGTGATTATGGCAACGACCCATAGTAAAATAAATAATAGTAATGCCATTATTCTTGCTCACCGCCATTTTTGTTTAAAACACTGCCTTGTATACCAGCAATAGCACATACAAAAATGAAGAAGATGCATGTTACATTTTCTTTGCAGAAAATTTCATAATTATAATTAATGAAATTTAAAAAGAAACACATGCCAACAATAATACCTAGAATAATACAAAACCATTGAACGACTGCTTTTTTATGAGATGGAGATATATACTCTGCTCCCATCAGTATTCCAAGGGGTAAGAAGAATCCGTCAAAAATAACCTGTCCATAAGGGATGAGCCAATTACTATAACCAACAAACCAATACCAAAACAAGGAAACAATAGTTCGATAAACAAATCCAACAGCAAGCGATCCCGGTAATAATAAAATCCATCTTACAGAATTGGGCCATTTGTCTATAAACGACATAGTGCAACCCTCCTTATCCGTTGATACATCTGCATAGCAATACGTGAGCTTCTGTATATGTCATTACGTCCCGATTCCTGGGAGCCGCCTGTAAAAGCCTTTCGTCTATATCGTAGCTGTAGGAGAGCAGATATAGGGCAAATAGGTTTGCTTCATACTCACTCCGGGCGTTACAGTAATTCACGGTATCAGCGTGGAATGTCCCTGTAGCACCGTGCATCAGGGCATGGCCCAGTTCATGGGCAACAACAATCGGGATTTCCCGTTCATCCAGACTATCATTGATGACGATCGTTTTTCTCCGGACCGGCCTTGTCAGGTATCCCCGTATCTTATTGGGCAATGGAGCATATACAACTGGTATCCGTAGCATAGAGGCTATTTGTAAGGGGCTGGCAGTTCCGGCCCTGCCTACCAGATTCTTTACACGTAGTTTAATATTTTTCCGAGCCATAGGCGACACCTTCTATTTAGTAGGAGAGTCGCCTTTTTTGCGTTTATTTGCCTGTTTAGCCGCTGAAAAGGCAACCTCAAGGGACTTTATGACCAATTCCCGTTCTTCATCTGTTAAATTGTAGGTATCGCCATCGAAAATGATTTCAGACTGCTGTAAGAATTTGTTCAAGTCTTTCGGCATTTTGCTTTTATCTTTGGGTGTTGCCCCATCCAGTAAGCTGTCAACCGTAACATTCAACATTGAACTTATTTTTTGTAACATTTCCGGATCTGGCGAGGCCTTGTCCGTTTCCCACTTAGCAACAGCCTGTTGTGTTACTCCAACTGCTTCTGCCAGTTGTTTTTGCGTGTATCCATTGTTTTTGCGGTATTTCTTTAGCTGTGTAGAGAACATATTTCAAGACCCCTTTCTCGTTTGATTTTATGATTATATTTTACTACCGTTAGTAGTAATTCACAAAAGAAAAATAGTTGTATTTTCCCTCTTGACAAACAACCAAAGGTTGTGTATACTTACATCGTAAGGTAGTTAAAAACAAGCGGGAAGGGCGGTGATAACGTGAGAGATAAACTTATTAAATATCGTGGGAAACGCTCGCAAGAAGAAATGGCAAAAATGTATGGCGTTTCTCAACAAGCGTGGAGCAAATATGAAAACGGAACTGCGGTTCCATCTCCGTCAATCATGCTTAGAATTGAAAGAGATTCTGGTATTAAGATGGAAGATATTTTTTTTGACAAATTTAAACAACCTAACGTAGTTAAATAAAATAAAAAATGGTTGTTATACAACTTAAAGGCGGTGACAAGATGGATTACACAGTACACAACGTCAACATCGACGTTACCATTAACGGCAAACCAGAAAACGTAAAACGGGAAATACAAGAAATGGCTAAACTGGCGGATGAATTAAAAAAAGAGTACAGACTATGCTGCACTCTTAATTTAAAAACGACAATTAACGCTGACGAGGATTGTTTGCAATGTCATCAACAACTGCATGAATGTCCCGATATGCCTTGCAAACGTTCTCAACACTAGTAAGTTTCCCGTTTTCAATCAAGGCAATCACAATTTCTTTCGTAATTTGCAATTCTTCCATGAATCTCACCTCACTTTCAAGTATATTCCCTACACAACATTATACCAGATAAGAGGCGAGTTACCAATGAAGAACAACGTAAAAAAAGTCAGACAGCAGAAAGGAAAGTCGCTGTACTGGCTGGCAAATAACACCGGGCTGGCATACCGCAACTTGTGGGATGTGGAACACGGTGCAGACGTAAAACTTTCCACCTTGTACCGGATTGCAGAAGCACTACAGTGCGAGGTTACAGATTTGATTTGAAAGGAGCAGAAACATGAACGAATTAAAGGTTTTCAACAGCCCTGAATTTGGACAGGTACGGACGTTCGATAAAGGCGGCGAACCATGGTTTGTTGGAAAAGATGTAGCAATAATTTTAGGTTATGAAAGAACGGCCGATGCTATTAGAGCGCATGTTGACGAGGATGATAAAGGGGTCGGCGAAATACAGACCCCTGGCGGAAAACAAAAAATCGTCATTATTAATGAATCCGGCCTTTACAGTCTGGTCCTCTCCAGTAAGCTACCGACAGCCAAAAAGTTCAAGCACTGGATTACGAGTGAAGTTCTTCCGACAATCAGAAGGACCGGCGGGTACATCGCTAACGCCGAAACAATGACGGATGCGGAAATCATGTCTAAGGCCTTACTGATAGCTAAGCAGACAATAGAAAGTCGAGAACAACGTATCCATTCATTAGAAGCGGAAACGGAACGTATGAAGCCGAAAGAAATATTTGCCGACGCGGTCAGTGCTTCCAACTCTTCCATTTTGATTGGTGACTTAGCTAAAATCCTGCACGGCAACGGCATCAAGATCGGCCGCGGACGCTTATTCGCATGGATGCGTGAACACGGTTTCCTCATCAAGCAGAAAGGAACGAGTTACAACATGCCGACACAGAGAGCAATGGAATTAGGGTTGTTCCGGGTAAAGGAAGGCTCTTACGTTGATGGTAAAGGGAACAACATCATTACCAAAACGACAAAGGTTACTGGAAAAGGTCAGCAGTATTTCATTAACAAATTCCTGGCTGGGGAGGTATGAACCATGAAAATGGCCTATAGCACGGAAGAGCTGCAGAAGCTCTTCCACTACTCCCGGAACACCATCAGCCGGATGGAGAAAGACGGCAGGCTTCACCGCCTGTACGGCCTTCCCGGCGTATGGTACCGGGCAAGCGATGTGCGAGAACTTTGCGAATTCGAGGAACCCGCTCACAGTGATGACGAGTGGGAAGCTGTAACAGCTGAATTGTTACGGCTCAAAGATGAATGTTCAGAATTACGGCGGCGTTTGGAAAACGTACAAATCGCCGCATGTGGAGGCGATAGCAAATGAAAAGAACGGAAATAGTTATCCCCGACTGGGTAAACCGCAAGAACGAAATTATCATCCCAGACTGGGTAAACGCAAAAAAGCCGCTCCCGGAAGTGGAAGCGGCTGAAGATAACGAAGTATCAGAAGCTGTCTGGCTGGCGGCGTTCCTGATACTCGGGGCCATCATCATTGGCCTTATATAAGGGAAAAGCCGCTCAAGGATAGCGGCATGGGTAGATGTTCGGCATCTACATATTTATTTTAGCAGAAAGGACAATAAAATGCAAATGTCATATAGAGAATATGTCATAAAAGATGCTATCAAGGCATCGGAAATAGTCGGTTCCAGACTGAAAAGTCTTGAAGACCTGAACGAATACGAACGTCCGCACAAGCTTCTGGATTTAAAAGAAGCCATGGATGATTTGACGATTCTGGTAGCAAAAGCCAGAAAAGAAGTGGAGGCGGAAACATGGGACGAGAATTAGAAAACGGCATGATTACAGGTGAATACACTTATGGCATTGACTACTACAATCTGGGCGGCGATTGCCCGGACTATGACGAAGACGAAAAAGAACTGGAGGAAGACGAAGATGGCAAGCTTATATGAAATCAATCAATCTATTCTGAATTGCGTAGAAGTGGAACCGGGTACGACGGTCAACATGGAAACAGGGGAAGTCATCGACCTTGAAAAACTTTCCCTGCTGAAAATGGAACGGTCTGAAAAAATTCGCAATATTGCCTTATGGATTAAGAACTTGAAGTCCGACGCAAAGGCCCTTAAAGAAGAAAAGGAAGCCTTCTACAAGCGACAAAAGGCGGCGGAAAACAAGGCCGAACAGCTGGAAAGCTACCTTGCCAACGTCCTTGACGGTGAAAAGGTCAAGGAAACGGAGTTTTCCATTGGCTGGCGGAAGAGCAAGGCCGTCACGATTACGGACGAAAAGAAACTGCCGGAAACCTTCCTGATCGCACAGCCACCGAAGATTGACAAGACGGCAATCGGGAAAGCCTTGAAAGGCGGGGAAGCCGTTCCGGGTGCTGAACTGGAAGAACGGGTCAATATTCAAATCAAGTGAGGTGTAAACCATGGAAGAAAAAACCAATATTTATAAAAAATTAATGGCCGTGCAGTCGGAATTAAAAGCGCCGAAAGGCCAGTACAACAAGTTTGGCGGGTATAACTACCGCTCATGTGAAGACATTCTGGAAGCGGTAAAGCCCTTATTGAATAAACATGGGTTGGTGTTGGTACTTACTGACTCGGTATCTGAACAGGGAGACAGGTTCTATGTAAGAGCGGAAGCCAGATTGATTGACGCTGATAACGGCGACGAAATCAAAACAAACGCTTATGCTCGTGAAGCGTTGACCCGTAAAGGCATGGACGACAGCCAGGTAACAGGTAGCACGTCCAGCTACGCCCGCAAGTATGCGTTGAATGGTCTGTTCTGTATCGACGATAACAAGGACGCCGATACATGGAATAATGCACCTCAGGGCCGTTCTAATGCGCGGAACGATAGCCCCAAGGGTAATTACGCCAAAGCAGGGCGACAGGCCGAAAAAACAGCGTCCCAGCCGGCCCAGACAAAAAAAACACCCACTACAGTTCACGACTACTATGAACTGACGATTGAATGGGCGAGAGCACACAGAGCGATCGCTTTTATCGGGCCATTGCTCAATGAAAAATTCCATAAAGGGAAGTTCGAAGAACTCACCTTACCAGAAGCACAAGCGTTTTACAACAATCTGGAAAGCCTTGTGAAAGAAGCGCAGGCCAAAGACGACGAAATTCTTGAAAAGAGTATGGCATGAAGTGGAAAACAAAAAGCATACAGGTGCTGAAAGGTATCGGGGGCATGATGCTCTTGATACCGGCACCAAAAGACGAGGAACTGAATTTAATAAAGCCGGACGTAGAGTACAGCATAGAGCTGAAACGTCCGGGAAGGAAGAGATCACTAAACATGAATTCACTAGTTTGGCTGCTATGCCAGCGGATCGCGGAGAAAATCAGCCGTGACGGGCAGTATGTCAGTAAGGAAGAAATATACCGGGAGGCGATACAGGACTCACAAAGCTTCATGCCGGTATGTGTACAAACCAAAATTGCCAACGACGTTATTCGTAAGTGGCACCACAACGGAATAGGCTGGACGGCAATCAATGCCGGGGATAGCAAGATAAAAGGCTGTACCGTCCTGCATCTATATGCCGGGTCCAGTTCCTACACCGTCGAGGAAATGAGCCGACTAATTGATTGTTTAGTTGATGAAGCTCATAACGTCGGTGCCAGTGTCGAAGATAGCGAATATATACAGACCCTTTTGAACGACTGGGGAGATGAGGACAACGAACAAGCGGAAACGCAAGGATGACGCCTTGCTAAAGAAAAACCGTCTGCCAGCGTATGAACGGGCAAACGGGATATGCGAATTATGTCATAGTGCCCGGGGCACGGAGATCCATCACATCGTGTTCCGGTCACACATGGGCACGAGTGACATGGCTAACCTGGCTCTGCTCTGTCAGGACTGCCACCGGAGGGCACACAGCGTAGAAGCCAGAAAGGTACGAGAGAAATTATTGGCAGAGAGGAGGTGTGATGATGGATAGCGGTTACATCAAACTATACAGGTCACTGCTGGAAGACCCGATATGGACAAATAGTACCGCTGAACAATGTGTGATATTGATACAGTTGTTGTTTTTTGTGACATGGAAGCCAAAGAAATGGGATGTTTTCGGGCGTCAGTTCACATTGAATCCAGGTCAAGGATTCGTTTCAATCCGTGATTTTTCGAAAATTTGCGGACACGGGGTTTCACGTCAAAAAGTACGCACAGCGTTTAAGCGTTTTGAAAATTTGGGATTTCTAACCCAAGAACCAACCCAGAAGGGAACGCTCATAACCATAGTAAATTGGCGGAAATATCAGGGTTTAGTTGATGATGCTAACCCATCAGCTAACCCAACCCTAACCCAAGGCCAACCCAACCCTAACCCAACAATAAAAGAAGAAAGTAAGAAAGATAAGAAAGATAAGAATAGTAAGAATGATAAGAAGGATAAGAATAAAGATATCTTTCAGAAAATAATAAAAGAGTTTTCAGCAGGGAATGAACCACTAGAACAGGCTATCACGGACTGGATTGACATGAGGGCTTCACTGAAAAAGCCAGTCTCGACAGAAAGAGCATTGAAACTCAACCTTGATAAGCTGTTCAAATTATCGAATGGTTTCCAGCCGGACATGTTGGATATTGTGAATCAGTCAATCATGAACTCGTGGCAAGGCTTCTTTGCATTGAAAGGCACCCAACGCAGTACAGATGACAAGAAAGAAGCCATAGACGTTGTTAGACGATTGCAGGAAAAATATGAATCCGCTGAATGCAACGGAAAGTAGGAGATGGAATATGGAGAAATCAAAAGTGAACACGCTGAAAGCACTGGCACCATTGCAGTTGGCTTTCAGGAAGGATTTAGCAGAAGATCAATTCGATTTTTACGTACAAATGCTGGTTGATATCGACCCGGAATACATCGACAAGGCTGTCAAGAAATTAATCTACACAAGCAAGTACCTGCCGAGCATTGCAGAAATCAGGGATACCGCATTGAGTATCAAGAAGACGGAAGCCGGGACCCAGGAACCGGACTCAGGGGCGGCATGGGGAGAGGTACAACGGCAGATACGGGCAACCGGGTATTGTGGAAAGCCGAAATTCACTTCACCGCTGATTGCTGAAGCAGTCGAACGGATGGGATGGAAAGACATATGCTGTACCCCGGTCGAAGATACCGGAATTTTACGGGCACAATTCCGTCGGGTGTATGAAGAGCTGGTGGAAAGCCATAAAGACGAAGAGGTGAACGTCTTTATCGGGGTATTGAAAACATCAAATCATAAGCAAATCGAAAGCAATATTCAAATGCTTACAGACAAAATGGGAATGTAGAAAAGGAGATGTTGTCATGAACAAAGTTGAACTTATCGGAAATCTCACAAAGGAACCGGAAGTAAGATTCACGAAGTCGGGGAAGGCCGTCGCGTCGTTTACCGTAGCCTGCAACAATGGCCGGAATCGGCAGACAGGCGAGGAATACGCACCGGACTATGTACCGTGTGAGGCATGGGAAAAGACAGCCGAACGCATGGAAGGAATGGGTAAAGGTGCATATGTACTGGTAATGGGAAAAATAAAAACACGTTCCTGGGATGGTCAGGACGGGAAAAAACAGTACAAGACATACATGGCCGTTGATATGGTCTATCCGATCGCGAAGATAAGCGGCGGCATGGACAACGGATTTAACAATATGGGCCAGCCGGTACAGGAAGAAATCCCATTCTAAGGCGGTGACGCCATGAAGCACTGTTATTATTGCGGAAAGCCGCTTACATGGTTCTGCCACTACGTTGTGCTGGCAGATGGCAAGGAAGTGCCCGTATGTGCCGATGACAGGGCTTGCAAACCGCACGGCATGAAAACGTATGGGCACAAGCCCAAAACGTCTAAAAACGGCAAAATTCGCGCATTAGAAAGGAATAGAGATAAGTATGCAGGTACGGATTAAGAAATGGTTAGACAATTACGGAACGGAAGACGTGAAATTACCACTCATCACGGAGGGAAACGCCTGTTTTGATTTTTACGCACCGGAAAAAGTAGTCATCTATCCGGGAGAAACGGGTGTAGCAGTCGGGACCGGGGTAGCGTTTGAAATCCCGAAAGGCTATCACATGAAGCTATTCATGCGGTCGAGCTACGGAGCGCATCGGAAATTGAGACTATCCAATTGTGTAGGAATATGCGACAGCAGTTACAGGGGAGAAGTAAAAGGACTGTTCGACAATATCGGCGACCTGCCGGAAATCATCGAGAAAGGCGAACGGTTTATGCAGGGACTCATAGAAAAGAACGTTGAAATCGAATTCAAGGAAGTGGATACGCTGACAGAAACACAGCGTGGAAGCGGAGGTTTTGGCAGCACAGGGAGATGATCGCATGAAATTCGGGAAATACCTGCCGCAAGTAAGCCGGTCAGACTGGGGAAACGAACGATACATTTTCCAATTTACAAACGGCTACGGGGCCAGCGTCATCAGAAGCAGACAGTCATACGGAGGCCCGGAAGGTTTTTATGAACTGGCGGTTCTGAAGGACGGGAAAATCAATTACAAGACGCCGATAACAAACGATGTAGTCGGCTGGCTGGACCCGGACGAAGTAGAGGAGCTTCTGGATAAGATAAAGGCACTGCCGGGAGGAAAGAAATGAGAAGCCCGACAGCGTTCAACGTCCTGAATGGTGCCAACTGGTGTGCCGTAGCCATTGCGATATGGCACCCGACGCCGGTAACGATAGAAGACAGTTTCGCACTATACGAGACGGGACAACGGCAACACGGGAAAGATTTGGACGGGCTTCCCTTCAACCGGGGCGCAGAGTGCAGGGCCATGCATGAAGCCGGCTTTACATGGCGGGAGATTGACGAGGCACTTTTCATTAAAAGCTCGAACTCGTACATGTCTAAACATAAGAGGAGGAAAAAGAAACATGGATAACGTGAACCATCCCGGCCATTACACAGCCGGGGGAATCGAAGTCATAGACTTCCTGAAAGCGAAACTTACACAGGCAGAATACAGAGGCTTCCTGAAAGGGAACGTAATCAAGTATCTCAGCCGGGCAGGACTGAAAGGGGCAGAAACACAGGACTATGAGAAAGCCTTGTGGTACCTGAATCGGCTATGTAAAGACTGCACCATGGAATATCATTCGATGCAGATACCGGAGGGCGACGATGAAAAGTAAAAAGACCTATTACGAAGTAAGCGACGAATACGGACGTAAACGGGTACTGACGAATAAATTACGCAGAGCATTGGCGTACATCCAGTCGTGCCAGTTCGATTACGGTCTGCTCATTGTACGATACACATGCGATGCAGCTACAGGAGAAATCAAGAGGAGGGAAATCATAGATGTATCAACTGAACTGGGGAGCGATACGAGCAGCACAGGCGGCACGGACGATGCACCGGCCGGACAATATCGGGGCATTAGTGACACTGCTGATTTTCTATAAAAACCTGCACGATCATTTTTTGTATGGCAAGCCCAAAATGGACGGCATCATGAACTGGTTCGGCAAAATCCAAAACGGCAAATGGCCGGGACTGACGGGACAAACCATCAATAAGACAAACGACGCCAACGGTATGGACGCCAACATGTACCGTGATTACATGCATCGGGTCGTCAAAATCGTTGAGAGAGACGATACCTATAAACGTATCCTGGGACGGCCGCCGATACGGACGAGTGAAGACAAAAAAGGTTACCTCGAAGCCGCGGAAGTGACGTACAAACTCACGTCGTTCATTCTCTGCACAAAGTACAAATTCGACAAACGAAAGCTGAACTTGTTACAAAGATATGTCAAAAACGACATGTGGGCATTGATAGATGGGAACTGCAAGCTGACAGAATTCTTCTGGATGCTACATACGGAATGCCGGTTGGAATTCGGCGCGCTGGATGGCTGGATGAAACGTTACGGGAAAATCTACGGAGAGGACGGAATGCCGATATGAAAAATGACCTTATGTATCACGTCCAGATGAGGAAACAGCAGGACATAGAAGACCTGAAAGCAGACATCAAACAGCTCAAAGAGGAAAGCAACGCAATCCGGATGGGGTTGGACGAACACGTGGACAAATCGGAAAATCAATTAGCTGAACTACAGACCAATTTTGAAACATTCAAACAGCAGACAGTGAAGCGGCAAATAGAGATGCAGAGAGGGTTACAGTTTACACTGCTGGCCGTGTTGATTGGCTACGTTTTAGGAGTTGGAACGATTTTACTTTAGAAAAAAGGAGGCTGAAAAATGGACAGAACAGGATTAATAAAAATCGGGATTGTCGAGTATCTGGGACTGGAGTCAGTAAACACGGAATTTAACATTGTATGTGTCCCATATTTATTTGAGGACCAGATAGTAAATGACGACTGGGTACAGCTGTTGTCACTCATTGCTTACATGCAGGAGTATAAAAAGACAGCAGTGGTGTACGGATACGATGACAATGGAGATGATTACAGACGTGAAGTACCGTTTTGTGATACAAGGACGACCGACGACAAAGAAAAATTCGCTCCAAAAGACGCGCTACGGGCTGATACAGAGTAAAGCTTATAGAGAATATGCCGACAGCGCTATATGGCAGTTAAAAGGCCAAATAAGGCCCAAAAAGCCGATTGATTGCGCCGTCACGATGACAGCAACGTATTACATGCCGAACCGCAAGGGCTGGCCCGACCTTTTCGGGCTGGTCCAGGCTACGGCTGATATCCTCGAAAGCGCGGGAATCATTGAGGACGATGGATACATTGCAGAGACAGACGGCTCTATGATAGCAGGGATAGATAAAGAAAATCCCCGTGCAATCGTCGAGATATGCGAAATAACAGACGTTAAGTATCCGCTGTATAAGTTGCACCCAAAGTTAAATAAAAGGCTGTCAAACGGCGATTTTGAACGATTTAAGGATATCAGAGAGGAAGGCGAACAGTGAAAATCAAACCAATTAAGATGAGGCCCAGCACGGTGCTATATTTATGTGCTATCTGGATAGGGCTGCTAGGAGTGTCACTAATGGCAACGGCGACATGCCTGACACACTACATGATCGTGATTACGATGGGGATAATCGGAATAATCATATGCTGGATAACAAGGAAGTACGAGCAATTCGAAGAAGCCATTGAGCGGATGGTACATGCAACGGAAATCATTGTGACGGAAATCAGGAAGAAGGAAGAGGATGACGATGAAAGGCCATGAAGTATATAAAAAGTTGTTGGAACAGTATGCGCAAGCATATAGGGATTGGCAAGAAGGTGGAGACGAAGAATATATTGATCGCTATCATGCAATCCGGGATATCGTACACGATACACTCAGAATGGAATACAGTGAGTCGCGGACGAAAATACTGATGAACAGTGCCATTATAGGTGACACCGGGGACTGGCACCATGTGGGGATAGATGACTTCAAGGCAATAGATGCAGTGAATTATCTGCACATTTACTGTCAGAGGAACCGGCCATCATGCAAGGGATGCGCTATTGATGACTGGTGTATGAAGATGTGGCCATGGATAAACCCGGCTTATGAAGACATAGAGGAGCCAGAAGAAGAGGATTATCTGGAAGGAGTGACCGATAGTGATAACTGATACAGAAGCCAGACAGGCCGCAATGACGATCATCAGGTATTGCGTCGAACACACGTGTGATACATGTGCTATTAGTCATGCATGTTACAAGCTGAGAGGCGAAGAAATGCCGCCGGATGAAATGCCTACATACGATTTGCAACCGAAACTAGAATCGGGAACAAATTGTGTTGAGTCAGACGCAGACCCGATGTTACATACATCGTATATAGACCACGACGGGAATGTCGTGTTCGTGGATTGAGGAGGAAACCATGAAAGACATGACAGAATACGAAAAAAGATTAATGTCCTATGCAGGAGAAATCAGAGGATATTGTAATGACATGCTATATGAGACTGACTGCGGATGCGAAACTTGCATTTTTAACACGCCGTATAAATGCGCATTGATGGCTGGTGACCCGTCAGCAGAAAGGTGTCCGGCGGAGTGGTTAGTATAGGAGGGTACAGGTATGAAAATAGGTGGAGAAACGATTACAGAAGAAGAATTAAAAGATATCCATGACAGATTACTAGATGACGCGTATCTCTATTACTTAAATCGAAGAGAAGGGACTGCTGAATCAGCAACAGAGGCGAAAGAGGTATACGACACTACGAAGTTGTTCGCGCGGCTTGTATTACATGGAAATCCTCCTGAAGAGGTGGAGGCCTTCTTACATGAGATAGACGAGGAGGCCGGCAACATAGCTTATCACGTAATTAACGGCGGAGGTGAGTAGTATGACAGAAAGATACATTTTACAATTCCCGAGAGGTATTGCGATTACAATTTTCCCGCATGATATGAGTCAATTCCATCAGTATGAGTTTTGGGAAGACTTCAGGGACAAGATTAAGAAGTCGTTCAGAGATTATACAAAGGAAACTAATCCGGATTACATTCTTCAGGACAAACTATCTTTTATTAATTTAATCCGGGAACTGAATTTTGACGTATCAGGTAAACAAATTGTAAATGAACGTATACGGGAAGAGTTCGACGATAAAAACGAAGTATATCTGGAAGACGTATCAGATACTAACTCAATCGAAGAAATGATTGACGAAGGCTTATACAGGTACAAAAAGGACTGGAACCGTTGGAGTGGGGATAAACACGTTGACGAAATGGTATGTGTGCTTGTAGCTGAAGCGATAAAGACAGTCATGGAATACTCAGAGTTGGAAATACAATCTGCAAAAAAACGAGGTGAGTAGCATGTGGGAAAAGACGCCGTATTGGACATACTCACTAAATGATGAATCGTGCCTTACCTCATTTGAGTACGCATCAAAGGGGCAGGCAATTAATGCGGCAATGGAAGATGCAGAAATAGAAGGAGCGAAACGGGTATGGATCGGACGGATTAATGAATACAGGACGTTAGTAGATGCAGAATCGGTTATTAATCAAGTACAGTTTGATGGAGCTGATGCGGCGGCAGAAGAAGATGTGAGCTGGCCGTTTGAATGTCTTGATAAAGTAGCCGACGATGATTTCGACGAGCTTGAATATATGCTTACAGAAGCATACAGAAAATGGGAAGACAAACATCCTGAATACAAACCAAAGGCGTATATGATAACGGATATCGAAGAATTCCAGGTAAGTAAGACAGATAAATGAAGGTGGTTTAATTGTTAAAAATTTTGGAGTTGTTCGGCGGCATTGGAAGCCCAAGGGTAGCATTACGAAATATGGGTATTCCTGTAAAGTCAATAGATTATGTGGAAATTGATGAAAAAGCAGTACGCAGCTATAATGCCATGTTTAAGAGCGAACTTCCATATAAGCCGCAGGACGTTCGCGGCTGGAATTTAAAGCCGGACATTCTTATTCATGGCAGCCCATGTCAGGATTTCTCGATTGCGGGCCATCAAAAGGGAGCGGACCCAGGTAGCGGCACACGATCATCGCTTATGTGGGAAACATTAAACATCGTTAAAAATATGGGATTGTGGAGACCTAAAGTCATTATCTGGGAAAACGTGAAGAATGTACGGTCAAAATACATGGTACATAACCATGAGCGGTACATGACCGAATTGAAAAAGCTGGGATATACAAGCAGTTTTCACATGTTAGACGCTAGAGACTTTGGCCTACCACAGGCCAGACAGCGAATATTTACTATCTCGGTGTTGGACGGTCAAGATTTTGACTTTTATGCACTCAAACAGAAGCCTATACAACCCATTGCCAACTATCTAGAGGACGGACAAGTAGACGATTTTTATACCGTCAAAGCGCCAAGCATGTTACGAGCAATTGGAAAAACAGGGACTATACGCCGTCTGCCGATTATCAAAGATTACTGCTACACAATCACGGAACGACCGGACAGGGCGCCGGGGAGTGGTTGCCTTCCCATAGGTAATGGAAAATACAGATACTTGACTGAAAAAGAGTGTTGGCGGTTACAGGGATACAGCGATGAAGACTTTGAAGCGGCCGCTAAAGTGAGTAGCCGTAGAACCCTTTACAGGCAAGCAGGAAATAGCATTCCCGTACCGATTTTTGAAAGTATTTTTAATGTACTGCTATAAAATCTCATGGAAATGATACCCGTGCAGGCGCACGAAATGGTTAATATTACGGAGGTGACAACGAATGTATCAAGTACCAATAGACGATGATTTCCAGCAAATGATGGTGTCTGCTTTACGATATGCACTGGGCCGACAGAGTTGCATAGTAGACCTGACAATCGAATACCTAAAGTGGAAGATACTACTGATGGACAAGAAATATTTGGCCATTATGAGCCGGGACATAGACGAAGAAATAAAGATGTTCGATAGGCTGAGCAAAGACCCAAAGAGTCGCCGGATGAGCATAGACATAGACAAGCGCTGGATACGGCTGAAAGATAAGATTGATGAAAGACTGAAGGAGGTATAAGCATGATATACAAAGTGCAGAAACCGGAAGACGTGACGTTTGCCGCGCAATATTCCGGAAGCGCGCGCAGTATTGCAAGCATTATTTATATGGTTTCCGACAAATGCGGGTATGGGATATCCGTAACCGCTGATGGCAAGAAAAGTCGTCCTGAATGCGAGCAGAAAGGCAGTAGCCTCACAATTAGAATCGCTGGTAAGGGGTGGTACGGTATTGATGTTGCTCAACTTCTGACGTTACATATAGATGAGTATTTACTTGCTAATCAAAAGGGTGAATTTACAATAATCGGATCAGATGAATTTAACACGGCGTACAACATCATTGATTCGATGGAGGGTTAAACGTAATGACGATAACAGAAGAACACATGTTTACGTGGCTGGCCGGACTGAAAAAAGCAGAACTTTGTGATTTGTATTGCGAAAGCGTCATTGAACACGGATGTTGTTACATCAACCGGGGAGAAATACAGCATATACACGTATGCCCGGCATGGGACAATAGAACGCGTACGTGCTTATTCAATTGGCTTGAAAATCTGGGCAGTTTCCAGGATGCAGCTAAAAGGCGAGGTGATACGTATGGACGAGACTAAACTCATCAACGCCATGCATGACGTACTGTTAGACTACTGCATCACGACGCTGAGAACGAAAAAAGCGGCATTAGCAGGACATAAAGACGATTTTACCGCATTTGATTACGGTGCATATGTCGGAGCGAAAAGCATGGCCATCACAGTGCTGGAACACATTGATAGTCAGCAAGAGACAAGAAAATTTTTAGACAGGATATACGAAGAAGCAAGGAGGGAAATAGACGTTGAAGGTTAAATACATTTGCGAAAAATGCGGCACGGCGTACGATGCAGCCGAATCGGTCAATAAATGCGAAGACGTGCATGGTGAAATAATCGAAGCGCATGTTATGCCCGGAGTGATGTACGAACCTAGTCGGATATGCCCCCATGCGGTTTACGTAAAATTCCGCAACAAAAATGGTTTTGAAACGGCGGCAGAATTTAAATTTGCGGAATACAAAGACAAGGATTTCGAAACTGTGAAACGGGAGCAGGAAGAGAAATGACAGACAAGGAACGCAGTATCCTGATATTGCAGGAAATAGACACGGAATACGGCCCGGATTAAAAGGGAAAAAATGCCGAATTTAGTACAATATAAGGAGGAAAAGACATGGAAAAAATCTGTACAGAATGCATTCCAGAAATAAATTACACAGCGAAAGAAATGAGAGAATACACAAAAGAGTCTGAAATAAGGTATCTCATGGAAAAGATAAGGCACGTAGCGAGCAAAGGCAGTTATATGCTGAAGGTAGAAGCTGAAGACATGACTAGCGAACGAATGAAAAAGCTGGAAGAATTGGGATATAAAATTTGCATAATAAATCCAAACGACTTTGTTTTAGACCACATCGGTCAACTGGCAGACAAAAGAAATCCATACTACATCATCAGCTGGAGGGAATGACATGGAAGCACATAAAGAAGAACAGCTTTTGGCCCTTCTGGACGCAAAGAAAGACGAGTTCTGCACGGCAAACAACAATGACTGCAAATCATGCCTAATGGAAGACGGGGCCGGACACTGCAAGATTGTCGATATGGAATGGAATTTACTACGAGCGGATAAAGGAAAAGATGTACGATGACTGGAAAAAACAGGGAAAAACTTATAAGACACCTGAAACGTGAATGGCACCCCGGAATACGCATATGCTCAGGTGATCCTAAGATTGAACATTGTATTTGTGATTTTGAATGTCCTTTTGGAAATAAGGAAGAATTCGACATAGATTACGACAAACTGGCAGAAATTAATCATTGTATCTTAGACCACTTAATAAAATTCACAAGGGGGATGCATACAGATGCAGGAAAAAGCAAGAAAGATTGTCATGGATTACTTTAATTCTCATGCTGACAGAAGCGATAAGAAGCAAATCACGATGGATGACGTATTTGTCGTCTGGTTCAGCAAGACGTTGCAGAACTGGAAATGCTTAGTCAGCACGACCGTATTAGACGGCATGTACTACGAAGTCACGCACAACGGCGACAAGGGCGAAACCTATGTTGACGTCTACAAAAAATGGGAAAACCTTTGTGTAAAAGACTAATGAATACCAAACTATTAGACCTGTTAGAAGCCTTCCGGGTACACATGTGTACACAAAATAACGCCATGGAGCATTGTGTCAGAGATGGCCGATGCCCCATGGCCTACCCGGCCCAGTTTACTGTAGAAGGCAACGAAATCCGCACGATCAATTATTGCATGATAGAAACAGTTAAAGCAGCTATGAGTAAAAGCATGAACGAAAAAGGAGAGATAGAACATGGCTAAATACGTAAAGAAACCGGTAGTTATCGAAGCATATCAGACAGATAAAGAAATGACTATCCATACGCTGGAAGGCGATATGAAAGCCAGTGTCGGCGATTACATCATCACAGGAGTCAACGGAGAGCAATACCCGTGCAAACCGGATATTTTCAAGAAAACGTATGAACCAGTTGATTGATGACAGGAGGCCCTGGAACATGGCTGGCCCGGGGCCTTACTAAAAGGATGGCGGATATATGATAAAGACAGCAAAACAAGCAAGAGCAATAGCTAAAAAGAATGAATCAGGTGACGGGAAAGTAAAAAGGTTACACCTGAAGTACCTTGCACTCATACAACAGACTGCTAATGAAGGTAAATATGTTTTGGAAAGCCATGGTACTTTTAGCCGCCAAGAAGAAGAGGCGATAGAGTTGCTAAAAGAAAAAGGCTTTACAGTAACTAAGCATACTGACATATACGACGACATTTGTTGTGAAGATGTATATTACAAAATCAGCTGGAAGGAAAATGAACAATTGAGTTTGTGGGAACGTATAAAAGATTGGTTTTGTTGAATAGGAGGCAATACATGAAAGATTATATCGAACGTATGAAAGACGAGGGGCAGGAATTGCTTGAAAAGTGGTATAAGTTGAATGTATTTCAATGCAGGCACTGTACTCAGCTTGACGACACTGAAAACTATTTAATGAGAGAACAGCTAGGGATAATGGATAAATATATTCGTATTCTCGAAGCCCGTATTGCTCATGCAACTTTAAAGGAAGTTGGCAAGTAAGGAGGCGGCAATATGGATTATATCATAAACCCGTGGTGGTTCTATTTAGCAAGTGTGCTAAATACATTGCATTTTATAGCTATTTGCGGTGCAGTTTTGTCTATATTGGCGTGTTTATTTTTGGTTGGTTGCTATTGTGACCATGATGATTGCTACGGCCCCGACAATAAGTATACAAACAAATTGATAATGATAGCGAAAAGGCTTGGTATTGTACTGTGCATGTGTGTGACGCTGATTATTATAGTACCGTCGGACGCAACGATGACGAAAATGATGATTGCCAATGTACTGACAACGGAAAACATCAAGAGCGGTACGGATTTTACGCAAGACCAGATAGGCAAGCTGGTGGACAAAATAGCCGATGCAGCTATAAAGGTAAAAGAAGCAGACGGTTGGAGGCGGTAGAATGGGAAAAACTTGTGTCATATGCGGTAAAGACACCGGCTCTAATACACCGATATGCGATGACTGCACAGGCCGGTTAAACGACAAAATACACAATCCAACGCCGGGAATATGCCCGGTATGCGGTAACAAGCTACCTCAGAACGGAAAGAACAACAAGAAATACTGCTCACCGGAGTGCTACAACATCAGCGTAAAATTTAATCATAAGATGTGGAACAGGACACACCGGAAACAACCTACAAGACACCTGCCGCAAGTCATCATTCCCCGACATACAACAACGAAACGGACAGCAAAAAGAAAGTCACGGCTTGACGAAAACGCCATGAAAGCCCGTGAAATGGGGCTGTCATACGGAATATACATGGCAAGATACAGGAGTGAAAGCGTATGAACTACTACAAACCTGGGGAATGTACGGTACATCAGATGACCCCGGAAGAGCTGGAAGCCGACCGCAAACGGCAAGAAGAAAAACGAAAAAAGGCGCCATGGCGGTACAAAGGCAATCCGGCTGTATCAGATTACAAGTCATATCTATCAGAACAGAAATTCAGGAGTGCTACCGGCAAGAAACGGAAGTGATACGATGAATCAACGAACGCCACCAGACATAACAACGCGGCTGGTAGAATTTATGTTTTACCGGCAGAAAGAGATAGAGCGCGCGATCAAACAGGCGCGTGAAGGCACGCGATCAGGACACAGCGGCGGCAGTTGCGGCCATGCGTTTGTATCGGACCCAACAGCCATTGAAGGCATCAGATTGGCCACGGAACTAAAGCAAGTCACACTGTACGATGGGGTAGTTGTCCGTCATCCGGAGCGGTGGATGCGAGTGGTACGGGGCGTGTATGACAAGCTGGACGACTTAGAGAAACGCGTCATACGCCGGAAATACAGCAATGAAGACTACAAGACGACTATGACAGAGTTAAACATTGACACAAACACGTACTATCACATAGTCAACAGGGCACGGACGTTGTCAAAGATGGCGGCATGTCAGCTGGGACTAATCAAAGTGATAGAGTAAAAAAATAAAGGGCGGTTCGAAACGAGTCGCCCTTATTATTTTAGGTGGTGAGAATATGCGCATTGGTATCATTGATGCGGATTTATTGGGAAGAAATAAACATCGGTTTCCTAACCTGGCTTGTGAAAAAATATCCGGGTACTATAAAGACCATGGACACAGCGTAGAGTTGGTATTAGATTACAACGACACGAATAAATACGATAAAGTTTTTATATCAAAGGTGTTCACAGATACGCAAATTGAGCCACATATTATACAAGCTGATAACGTTGAAATTGGCGGCACTGGTTTTTATTTTGACAAAGCACCTGCACTTCCGGAATGGATAGAGCATCATATGCCAGATTATCATTTGTATGATGGATTTATAAAAAATCTATTAATTAAGGGAACTAAAAAGCCATCACAAGAACAATTCAGATTTTACACAGATTATTCAATTGGTTTTCTTACAAGAGGATGTTTTAGGAAATGCGGTTTTTGCGTAAATCAAAAGTACAATCATGTATTTATGCATAGCCAGCTTGACGAATTTTTAGATCATGAAAGAAAGAAGTTATGTTTACTTGACGATAACTTCTTTGGACATCCGCAATGGAAAACGCTACTGCAAAAAGTAATCGACACGAATAAGCCGTTTGTGTTTAAACAAGGACTTGACGAGAGACTTTTAACAGAAGAAAAATGTAAAATGCTGTTCAGTGCTAAGTATGACGGAGATGTCATTTTTGCTTTTGACAACATTACAGACTATGACTTGATTCACAAAAAACTGAAAATCATCAGAAAATATAAAGGCAAAAAGAATGTTAAATTCTATGTACTAGTTGGATTCGACAGCACAGATGCACAAGACATTTTAAATGCATTTAAGCGGATTGCATTACTATTCCGTTACGGATGTTTGCCTTATATCATGCGTTTCCAAAATAAAAATGACATGCCGTGGAAAATGTCTGAATTCAGAAGCTTATACATTACATTAGCACGATGGTGTAATCAACCAAGTATAGTAAAGAAAATGAGTTTTCGTGATTTTTGCGAATTAAATCAAGAAGCACATAAAAACAAAGACACGTTGTGTTCATCTATGGACGCAATGAGAAAATTTGAAAAAAGGTATCCGGAGATTGCAAGATATTTTGATATGCGGTTTGAGAATAGATAAAGAAAGGGCGACTCATTGCGAGCCGTCCTTTTTTATTTGCTTTTTGATTTCATCGGCCATATTTTGCCGCGGGCCAAAGTATTTTATTTCAGCATCGTGTCTGGCCTCTGCGGCTTCTTCTAGGGTTTCAAAAGACCCGAGGAAAATACGCTTACCAACAACCGTGATTTCGGCTCGGTATCGTCCTTTTTGGATATAGACCCCGGTTATACCACTTTTGGGTAGTTTCTTGGCTTTTCTGCCGAAGCCTGCGTACCTCGGTGCCAGGCCTTGCTCCTGGAGTGGTCGCATAATTTTGTTACCTTTGGCCATTACGTCCTGGATATTTTTCGCGGCACAATTTTTGCATTCAAGAGCCTTTCCGTGCATCAGATTATACGCGGATATGAATCTCTCAGAGCCACAGTCACACCGGCATAAAAACTTTGTACGCCGCTGTTCTATTAGCGTCCAGTGTCCGATTCGGTCTCCTGTTTTTATTGGGTATTTAGGCGGCTCTTTATATGACTTACAGCCGCATGACTTTGATTTGCCAGTTCGTAGAGTGTAATTAACTACCCAGCGCTCTGTGCCGCAGTCACACCGACATAACGACTTTTTCCGGTGCTGACCGTCATCCAGTGCGATAACAGTCCAAGATCCAAAGCGACTGCCGGGATGTATATCAGTCTTCATAGGCCTATTTTCTCAATCATGGCCAGCCTTTGACCGGCTGTCAGTCTCTCTATTTTAGCTGACAACTGCTTTCTATCGTCTGGAGTGCCGGTAGCTGCATCAAGTACGTCAAGATGCAAGCCGCGGACTTTGCGCCTGTCAATGATAGCCCCCGTCAGGACTTCCCCCATGATTGACAGCTCTGTATCTGTCAATTCCGGGGGAGTGTCTAAATCAAGCATGATTTGATACCTTTCAACGATTTTGCCCAGCCGCCGGGAAAAACCGCTGGTACGGCGGCTGTCACCGCGCGTTTCTTCTGCAAGCCGTTCAAGCGGTTCGCTCATGTAGATAGTACGTTTCATTGTGATTCCTCCTTATTCAAAAGGCGGCCATTTCTGACCGCCTATCTATTTAGATGCTATTTTCAATCAAGGATTTCAATTCAGCCATGCTTACATAGCTGTCGAAATTCCCAATTTTTATGATATTTGGGTTCTGGTATTTCGTATTCCAGGTATGGCCAAAGTCAACCTGTACTTTGGTGAAAACTTCACCTTCGCCCAAATCATAAAATACTTCATAGTACATGCCGCAGTTCTGGCGGCAATTTTTTATTTCGGAAACAGCTTTTTTTATTCCTTTAAATTTTCTCATGATTTTTTCCTCCTTGCGGACTTCCTCTTGACGAGGTGCCGACTCAAGATTTTGAAAGGACCGTTTTCCCTTTCCTTGTCTATATTATAGCATATATACGTATATTGTCAAGTGTTTTATACGTATAAAATAAAACTTCCGCACTAGATTTCTTTTTTGCTAAGGGATAGCAGCTATAATTTTTTCTGCCGACTTCAGCGTTATTTTTTTGAAAGACAGATTCTTCTTAATCAAGAAGAACTTAATGCCTTTAAAATCTTTATAGAAATCAAATAAGATTTCTACGTCTTCCTTGAACTCCGGTGACAAACGGAACAATTCCGTCCCGTTATTCCGGGTTGCCCATAGAAATTGCTCACCGTCTTTTACATCCTGATAATACTTTTTATCGTAAATATAAAAATCGTCTTTATAGTTCTGTACATTTTTTTCTACTTGCTTTTCCATTTCATTCCATGTTGTCATGATCCATTCATCCTTTCTTATACCCGGGAGCCTTTCGGCCCCCGGGTCTTCTTATTTATGCCGTAACTTGTGCCATTCTGGGAGCGGAAACGATTTTTTCGCTTCCATATTTTTCCCGGATGTAGTCCATACTACATGACTTCCTTGACCGACACCGGTATTCTTCGGGGCGCCAGTACCACATGAGCTTTTTCTTTGCCCAATGGCAACCAGCGTTTTTGATCGCCAGCCGGTTTTTCTTTGTTTCCCCGGAAATCCATAGCCATGTACCACATAATTCAATTTCAATGCCCTTGATACCGATAAGAGCGTTGATAACGGCCATGTATCCACCGTCGAGATCATCAGCGGTACGTTTTCCGTCCTGCCCAGCGGTTGAGCTGGAGCTAGAAGCCGTTGCCTGGTGCCGTGCTACCCATTCCAGCGCTTCTTTGTACTGCCGGTTAATTTCCGCCATGATTTCAACGTTTCCGCCGCGATCGGGATGATTTTCAAGCGCTAGCGTTCTGTAAGTAGATTTAACTTCCTGAATAGTCGTGCAATCTTTAAAGTATCTCATTTGTCATCTATCGGTATGCAGACAGAAAAGGGCTGAGCCGGGTAGACGAAGAAGTTTATACAATTCACCCGGAATACTCACAAGTAGGAGAACCGGAAGACGAGCAGTACGAAATTACCGGGTATGAAATAGAATAAGGAAAAGGAGCGGGAAACAATGACAAAATACAGAGTTCTGCCAGAATACATTGATTTGTGGTACGGAAACAGCCCGATGGAAGACATTGAGCTGAAGCAGGAAGAAGGCTGGAGTCGCAGTGAAATAAAAGCCTTGGCGAGAGACTGGGAAAAGGATGAGGATGAACTTCTTGAACAGCTTGAAGAAATTTGAAAAAAGTATCCGGGAGTACAGGCTTCCGGATACTTTTGCAGGAGCGGCATATGGATGAAATGAAAAAAGGCGATCATTACGGCTACTGGACTGTATTGATTGCATATGATAACAAGCATCCCGCAAAGGCTTTCTGCCGCTGTATTTGCGGAAAAGAAAAATGGGTTAATCGCTACTCTTTACGTAGTGGACTGTCAAAGTCATGCGGTTGCAAAATAAATCGGTATACCAAAGATTATGGCATTAAGCCGGGCGATAAAATCGGGCATTGGACAGTATTGAGACGGGGCGACCGCCCAAATGAAAGTAAAGCATATTTTCTCTGCCAGTGCATATGTGGCAAAGAAAGGTGGGTGGCGGCCCATACGCTGATTAACGGCACGTCGCTGTCGTGTGGGTGCAAGCGTACAGAGGGCGACAACCAGGCACTTGCAAATGGTAGGAATATTAGCGTAGCAGTGCGAAAGCAACATATTGACACGAAATACGCTGGATTCGGAAGGAAAACGAATAAAAATAGCAGTACCGGGGTGACGGGAGTGGCTTTCACTAAAAAGGGCCGATACCGCGCGTACATCAGCATAGGCGAAAGACAAATTAATCTGGGATTATTTGACAAGCTTGATGACGCTAAAGCTGCTAGAAAAGCGGCGGAACAGCGATACTTTGCAGACCGGCAAGAAAAAGCCGACAAAATTAGGAAGAAACTCAAAAGTGACAGCTCGAAATGAGCTGTCTTTTTTTGCTATTTCGCTTATTTTAAAAATAACTCTTCTCTGCTTATGATAGAATAATAGTGTGAAATGTAGGGCGTTACAGCGCCCAGCCTCCAAAATTACATAGACATTGCCCCGGGGATACTCTCATGCATAGCCGCGTGTCCGGGGTATTTGTCGTATACGGGAGATTGTGATGGAAAGACGGATACCGACAGCGCAGGACCAAAGACAACTGACAGCGTTAAGTCTATATGATCATGTGCATCATGCGATGGATATAGCTGCTAAAGCCGGGGCAAGCACTGTAAAGTATCACCTTCCTGCCGGCTACGGGGCAGTGGAAGTGAAAGGCCTCATGTCTTTTCTCCGGTACCGTGGCTATTTTGTCCGGCATTGGCACGGTACGGATGAGCTGGAAGTGTCCTGGGAGCTATCACGGGCGACAAAGGAGACATTGGATAATGATTGACAACGTACGCATAGGCAGTATTACATATCCTGTCACTGAAACGGCAGAGCCAATTATAGTAGATAATGCAGTGTGTTACGGTGCTATCGACTATGTAAAGCCGCTCATCCAGATAAACGCGAATTGCGGGGCACATAAGCCGGCAACGCTGATGCATGAGATTATGCACGGCATTGTAAACGAATACCGGATTGAAGATGTGCCGGCAGGAGATGAGAAAGCAATCGACCTGATAGCAAAGGGGATACTCAATGTATTGATAGACAATCCTCAGTTGATTGAGCAAGTAACGAATTACAAAGTTAGTAAACAACAGGTATAAATATATGCATGGCCTTGTTATCGGCGCTTAAAACGCCATACAGGGCCTTATTTTTTTAAGTATTTGATGAAAAAGGCGGTGATATGGTGGCGAAAGGCAAATATCAGGAATGGTTGACAAAAGAAGGGCTACTTAGATTGCAGGGATGGGCACGCGACGGGCTGACTGATGAGCAGATAGCCACTAATATGGGTATCACTCGCTCAACGTTGTATGAATGGAAAAATAAGTATTCTGACATATCGGACGCCTTAAAGGAAGGCAAAGAAGTTGTTGACAGGCAGGTAGAGAACGCGCTTCTTAAATCTGCCTTGGGGTACATGTACGATGAAGTCACAGAAGAACGCCGGGACGATGAACTCGTTGTGACAAAGGTCGTACACAAAGAAGTACAGCCGAATACGACAGCGCAAATATTTTGGCTGAAGAACCGGAAACGTGCAGAATGGCGCGATCGCGTGGAAAATGCTATCACTGGGGCAGACGGCGGCGCAGTCAAAGTCGAAACGCTGACAGAATCCGATGTAGATAAGCGTATCAAAGAGCTTGAAAGCAAGCTAAAGGGCCTTGATAAGTAATAATTATGCACACTTGGCTGGCTTGATGCGGGGTTGATAGTATGAAAGCAACAAAAACAGTGAATAAAACCATCAAAACGGGCCTGAAAGAAAAAATCGAGCTAATGCAACTTATGGAATGGAAGCTTTGGAAGAAAGACCCGACGGCGTTTATAAATGACTGTTGCTTCACAGTCAATGAAGCTAAATCCGGTGCTGTTGAGCATTTCCCGAAGCTCGATTATCTTGCACGAGTCGATGAAATCATACATGGCGAGCAGGTAGCCGCATTCCCGAAGAGCCGGCGAATGATGATGACGTGGCGTTGCCTGGCTAATCTTCTACATTACGCGATGTTCGGTAGAAATCTGTCTATATTCGTGCAGTCTAAGAAATACGATGATAGCGCGTACTTGCTGGGAGACAGCCGGTTTATGTTTCTGTATGAGCATCTGCCGAAAACACACGAATGGCCGGCAGTCGAGAGAAAGACACGCTCAAAGATGGGCTATGACTACATCAAGTTTAGCAACGGCGTCGAGTTGCGGGCCGTCGCAGAAGGGGCCGACCAGCTACGGCAGTACACTGCCTCCGTCGTATACTGTACAGAAATGGCGTTCTGGGACTTTGCACAAGCGACCTGGAACTCATTGCGTCCGACGATTGAAGGCGGCGGCCGCATCTTTATTGATTCATCGGCAAATCCGGGATTCTTCTGTCAGCTTGTTACCGGACAGCTAAATGAGGGCGAGCCGGAAGAAGAGCAGGAAGCGCACGACGTTCTTGAAGGGGTACATGAATACCGGCGCAACGGCGTGTACATTGCACGGATACACTACACCGCCGACCCCAATAAACGCAGTGAAGAGTGGAAAGAGCATGAAAAAAGGGGCACGACAACAGAAGGCTGGGAACGCGAATATGAAATCAACTGGACTGTCAGCGCTGAACCGAAGTACTACCCGGAATTCGACTATCAACGCCACGTAGCACTGGAAGAGCTGCACCCGATTGAAGGTAGGCCACTCATTTTGTCGTTTGACTACGGACTTACACCTGCAACGATCATTGCACAGACGACGGCTAAAGGGCAGTTGCTCATCTTGTCAGAACTGCAGTCCTGGGATTGCGGGATGCTGGCCCATGGCCGGGCCGTACAGTCAGAATTACAGACGTTTTACAGCGGATACAGTTACAGCGCAGTCGGTGACCCTGCCGGCAACCAGCGCGCACAGAGCGACGAAAAGACCGCAAACGAAATTCTCCGTGACCGGTACGGCATCACCGTGGAACCGGGCGAGCTTACGCAGACGGGACGCAGTGAAGCAGTACGGTACTATCTCACGACACTTACACCGGACGGCAAACCACTGTTACAGCTGGACCCGCGCTGTCAGATGCTCATCGAAGCATTTACAGGCGGGTATCATCGGAAGGTCGTGGCCGGGCGTACACTTGACGAGCCGGAAAAGAACGAATACAGCCACCTGATGGATTGTTTAGCGTACTTATGTGCCAAACTCTACCGGGACAATACGTCCATGGCAGACAAGTGGAAAGCACTCACAAGGGGAAAGATGCATCGGGCAGGATACATGTAACCGGGACAGCTGGCAGGCTGCCCCAAATCATGGCAGTAACCGGGGACCACTCCGTACACTGCCACCATTCAGCGCCATGGGCGCTTTTTTATTGCCCGAAAATAAGGAGTTGATGTGATGGACGATATTAATAACAGCCTGTCAGCCGCGCAGGAAGTAGGCGGGCTTTTCGGCCGGGACGCACCGCCGCAGATGAGTTTGACGGACTGGCTCACACAACAGGCAGAGCCGCAGGAAAAGACGGTATCTCTTGATACACTAAAGCCGGAAGAAATCGAAAAGATTACAGCTAGCGTCAAGGAAGGCCGGGAAATCGCTAAGAAATACTACGAAAGCGAAGTAGAGCCGAAGCTCATCCACCGGGAACAACTCCGCAAAGGTGACCAGAAGCTATACAAGCACAAGTTTGAGAACTTGTCTAAAAAGAGCAAATTCGTATCAATGGACTTCAACAACATCATTGAATGGATGAAGCCATCGCTTGTAGAAGTCTTTACCGGCAACGAATCGCCTGTCACGATCGCTGGCAGTACTATTCAGAATGACGATACGGCGACGAAGATACAACAGCTCATTGAGTACCAGCTGATGCGGAAGAACAACTACACATCTATGGTAACCGATGTAGTAGATGAAGCCCTGGGAACCAATTTAGGCGTATCTAAGGTGTGGTGGAAGCGTGAAGAAGACCGGACGCGGTACAAGATGATGCTGGACATCAACGACCTGCAGAGCGCGGAAATGCTCACGCAGGCCACAATGACCGGCGAAATAGAGGTACAGAGCGTAAAGCCACTGAAAGATGCGCCGGATTTGTATGAAATCCAGTTCGACCGGGTGAAAGTCACGGCCAACTACCCAGTAGTGCAGTACGTACCTCCCACGGAACTACGGTTTACGCCAGAAGCCTGCTCACTCCAGCAGTGTAAGTTTGTTGCGCATCGCAAGATCGTAAAAGGCGACTATCTCAAGCGTAAAGAGCAGGACGGCACGTATCAGAACGTAGACGAAGCACTGAAAGCCGCCGGTGATACGCACTTTACTGATGCAGATAAGTACATCAATCCACAGCTGGATGAAGGCGGGATGCGGCCAACGGATAATGATGCGGCGTCTAAAGACGTCGAACTGTATGAATGCTATATAGACGTTGACTATAATAACGACGGCATATATGAGCATTTGATAGTACATTGTGTCGGTGATGTATTGTTGTCAGTACAGACCAACGAATTTGACATAGCTCCCTTTTTTGCAATGGGTGGCGTTCGGGAAAAACGGCGTATTTTTGCCGATAGCGCTCTTGCAGAACAGGTGGAAGGACTGCAGGACCTGAAGACAGCACTAATCCGTCAAATCGTCATTAACGTCGCAAAGAACAACGACCAACAAAAGTTTATAGACGTGACGGCCATTGGCGATATAGACGCACTGCTGAACGGTGACGAATATGTACCGATTAAGGGCGACCCGACCCGGGCCGTATCTAATCCGCCTCCAGCTAATTTATCGCCATTGACGATGGATTTGGTCAACTACGCAGAAACAGAGCTGGAAAACCGTACCGGCAGTACGAAGTACAATCAGGGACTGGACGCTAACAGTCTCAACAGCACCGCGACCGGTATCACGGCCATTCTGGGGCAGGCAGATAAGCGGATACGGCTGATTGCCCGGTTGTTTGCTGAAAACTGGATTGTTCCCATGATTCGCTTTATCATCTTGCTCAATAAGAAATACGGTGAAAGCGTGCAGACGTTCCGCTTTAAAGACAAAGAAGTCTCGATATCAAGCGACGACCTCGATATCGATTACGATCTTGTCATCAACGTCGGCAACGGTGCCGGGACAAAAGAAGCCCGGATACAGAGCTATATGTTACTGCTTAGTCAGGTATACCCGGTGCTGTCACAAGCCGGTGTAGCTACGCCGAACAGCTATTACGCCGCCGGTACGGCACTGCTGGAAGAAATGGGCCTGAAGAATACGCAGGGCATACTGCTGGACCCGGATTCACCGGAAGCACAACAGCAACAGCAACAGGCGGCACAGCAGGAACTCCAGATAGCTGCTATGAAAGACCAGGCGGACCTGCAGAAACAGTTGACACTGAAACAGGCCGATTATGCAGGAAAGACGCAGGTCGCCAAGATACCGAGTTTGCGGCTTAACTTTGACAATCTCCCACTTGCTACGCAAATGCAGATTATCAATAACGCTACAGCCGGGACAACGACTATACAAGACGTCGTACAGCACTACATGAACCAGAACCAGCAGAATCAGCCGCCCGTACAACCGCCACAGCAGGGAGTGACACCGAATGGATTATAGGACACTCAATGACAAAGACAGGGAGATACGGCTGGCCAAGACGCTCGAAAGAGGGCAGAGAGCGGACGATCTAAAAGAGTTCATGGACGAATTTTTAAAAGATGAAGAACGCACAGCATTGGAGCGGCTTAATACCCGGGAGGATAGCGACGATATCCAACGGGACTATCAAGCCGCTCTACGTGTATATGCCCACATTAATCAAATCATCGCCACGGCAAAAAGCCGTCGGCACAAGTTACAGGAAGGAGAATAAGACGTGTTTACATTTGATATGCAGTTGTTTGGAGAGGGAGCCAATGATGCAGCCACAACAACGACCAACGAAAACGTCGCGGGCACCTCCCAGGAAACCACGACGGCACCGGCAGCGGAACCGGTCACAGAACCGGCACAGGACACAACAGCCCGATATCTCGTCACAGACCCCCAGACGGGCCGTAAACGGATTGTAAGCGAAGCCCCGGCAGAACCACAGAAGCCGGAAACACAGACACCGCAGGAGCCGGCACCGGCACCAACGGAACCGGTACAGGAACCAACCGAACCACAGGAAGACAAACCGGAAACCAAGCCGGAAGAACCAGCGGAACCAGCGACGGAAGAAAAGCCGGAAGAAAAACCGCTGATACAGACCGGACCTTATACGCTGGATGAACTGAACGCGGCAATTAATAGCAACACTGTTGATGAATCGAGAATACCAGTCCAATACCAATTGCAGTACCAGCAGTTCAGACAGCAACAGGCCCAGAGGGCACAGCAGTTACAAGCCCAGCAGGCGCAGTTGCAACAGCAGGCCCAACAGGCCCAGCAAGAACAGCTGAAAAAGATGTTTACGGACATCGAAACAGCGGCAGAAAATCAGGCCCGGCAAGTAACCGGCGTTAGCCAGCAGGACCTTGAAACGGCGGATTACTCCGATGACGCACAGCTGAAACAGCGTGTAGAGATGTACAACACGGCGAAACAATACTATCAGCAACAACTCATTGGAGCCATCCAGAGCCAGCAACAGCAGGCCCAGCAGGCCAAGAACCAGCAGAGCGCCATTTATCAAAGCATTGCAGAGTTCGTTGCGGACAAGTCGAAAACGGAAAAGCATTTCCAAGAAATCAATCAGATGATGACCACTCATTACCAGAACATGCCGTTCAAAGACGCCGCCGCGGTATCGGATGCTATCCAGGCGCTCAATGCGGGTAAAATCAACGAACAGCAGTGTAAGGTGCTGGAAAGCTATTACAACGTTACCCGGGCCGCTTACTACGCAAAAGCCAACGATCTGACGAAACAGCCGAAGAAAGTACCGGTGCCGAAAGTCGAAGGGCCGGGAACGGGGGCAACGGAACCGCCAAAGCCGTTTGATTTCAGCAAATTAAGAGACATGACAGAACGCGAACGCCGTGCCGCACTGTCAAGATACTGGCACGGCAGATAAAGGAGAGATGAATAGATGGCAGATGTAACCAGAAATTTAAACAAATCCGCTAACCAGTCGTTTACGTACGACGCTATCGGGCATGCAGAAGACCTCAGCCCGATTCTGACTAATATCACACCGGAAGTGACACTGTTTTATTCTAAATTCGGCAACACGAAACCGGCAACCGAAACAACCTTTTCGTGGATGACGAAAGGCCTCAGACCGCCTCAGACGAACGCCCACCTCGAATATGAAAAGTACGAATTCGAACCGGTTGGTTCTATCGAAGGGCTGTCCAACAACGTCCAGTTCTTCCAGAACTCCGGACTCGTATCGGACGTACAGAATGAAGTCGTCAAAGCGTACAACAACGAACACGGTACTGACCTTGATGACGCTAAATTCGATGCGTACAAATACCAGGCGCAGGACATTGAATACATGCTTGTCAACGGTGAAAAGAAAGTAGATGGCACGAAAACCGTCGCACCGCTGTCTGGTGGCATTCCGTATTTCATGTCTATGAATACCATTGACGTTACTGTATCGTCTACAGACGGCACGGTTACCGCCTCTACAGACCCGAAACTGGACACCGGCGATATCGTGTATTTTGTCGCAAAGACCATGCCGACCGGCCTCAAAAAGGGCCTGTACTACTATGTACGTGTCGATGCATCGGACCCGAAGAAACTGACGCTGTTCGATACGCAGAAAGGCGCAGTCGAAAACATTGCCGACAAACAGGTAAAACCGACAGCTGCAGGTACGTCTGTACAGCTCGTTGCGAACAACATCATTTCCCTCGGCGGCTCTTCTGACTTCACACTGGATGATATCAACAACGCGATGGAAATGGCATTCAAACGTGGCGGCAATCCGACGGAAGCATTCATGTCTTCCTCTAAGTTCCGTAAATTCTCCGACCTCGTACTGGCCCAGACCACTACCTACCGTAAATCCGGTGAAAAGAAAGCCGCAATGGTGGCAACGACCTATCAGGGCGCATTTGGCGTAGTCAATGCCAACATTCACCGTCTCTATCCGGACGAACGTGTCGATATCCTCGACATGCAGTACTGGGATATGCGGTATCTGTCCCGTCCGCACGAAGTCACGAACCTCGGTAAAGACGGCACATACGAAAAATTCGTTATCGAAACCAGAGTCGGCCTGCAGGGCACACAGCCGAAAGCGTCCTGCTCTATCGTCGATATCCAGCGATAAGCAATTCCATAAGGGGATACGGGGATGCTCGTATCCCTTATTTAGTAAGGTGGTGACAATATGATCACGAAGCAGAGATTGTTTAAAGACGGCGACAATATCGTATTGCGTAACACCGTAGATTGTTCGGCGGCGATTGATGCGGCCCGGCGCGCTAACGAAAGCACAGACGGCGGCTGGTTCGGTGATAAGAACGAACGGATGCAGTTAATGGGATACATCCCACCTGAATTCTGGACGTTTGACCCGTGGCTGATTGCCGCACGCCGGGCACAGCAGGAAGGCGATATGCGTACGTACATGAAGGACATGAAAGCCTTTTTCCGTACGCATACGGCCTTCAAAGTCAATCATAAGCGCACAATGTGGCGCGGTACCGGGGCGGTGTTGCTGGGATGATTACGGTACAGGAATTAAAGAACCTCATCCGCTATAAGCTCAAAGACAACAACGAAGTCCAGTACAGTGATTATGATATCCTGCAGGCCATCAACGAAGTACTGAGATACGTTAACCAGTACTACATGAACAGCGATTTCCTCGAAAAGGTACAGCACTACCGGCAGGACGACATGAACCGGGAAATAGACGAATACAATGCAAGTCTTACACCGGACCCAGGAGACGAAACGACGACACCGACGCCGAAAGAACACATCGACATGATGATGACGGGCGTAGAACTCCCGGAAGATTTCCTTACGATCGTACGTATTGTTGATGGCCATGGCCGTGACCTGCATCCATGCGACGCTATCCGTCCTCCGCGCTGGGACGAGTATAAGATACTCCAGAACCGCCTGTATGCCGGCGTAAAAGATGTTGACATGCTGTACAATGCAGGATTCATGAGCGTGTCAGCACTGACGGACAGTATCGAACTGCCGTTTGTATTCAAAGATGCACTGGCAAAATTGACCTGTACCGTACTGCAGAATAATCCTGATACGGACGTCATGAGCAGTGCCGTTGATGATGCGCTGGCTAACGTCGTGCCATTACGGAAATACACCAATATGGAAAAACGTATGCCGTTTTACTGCTAGGGGGTGACTGAATGAAAGTAGACACAGCCATTACACGTATACAGCAGGAAACGCATGATATCAGCAGTGAATACAGTCGTGAACGGTGCATCCAGTTCCTCAATACGGCGACACAACAGGTTGCCGGGCTTCTTATCGGAGCAAAATGGCCGGTACTGGTGCAGGAAACGACTATCCGGGACGGCGATTCCATTCCGCATAACTACCTGAATGCATGCGGCACCTATCCGCTGTCTATGACGGCAGGTAAGGCCCATATCACGGACCCAGCGTATACATCGGTCAAATTCCGGTATTTTGCCACCCCTGATTTGCTGGACAACGCTTCGACTGATATGCCGTTCGAACACGACGCAATCAACGACGTCATCGTTAAATCAGCTGTATTACTGGCACTCAATGAGAACGAATACGATATCTCAGCCGATACGAATATCGTAAACGCCTTACAGCAGGCCATCAGTGCAGGAATGAGTTGATGCTATGGCAGACCTTAACAAAAAGATACTGACAATGCCGGAACTGCCGAACACCATACAGGGCGACGGCAGATACTTCCTGTCACTGATGCGGAAATACCTGAAATCCGTCAATGAACAGGTAAATGTAGCGAATGGCTTCACGGCAGACGATGTAGACGCCAGCACAAAAGGCGACTTCCCTATGCCGAAGAACTTCACATTGACGTTCGACCGGCTGGGCGGCGTGCTGAACTGGGACGCGGTAGACGACACCAGTCTTGCCTATTACGAACTACGGACAGACGCCAATATCGGGGCCGGGTATGGGCTGCTGGAAAAGACGACGGCTACGTCAAGCACGATACTGCCACAGACTGCCAGCGGCAAGATATACCTGTTTGCCGTCAGCAAAGACGGTAAAGTGTCAAACGGCCGGACCATCACATACAACAAACGCCGGCCGTCGGCACCGTCTGACATATCGTTCACGAAGAACAACGAAGGGACACTGATAACGTTCCTGGAAATACCGTCTAACTGCATCGGGGCGAACCTGTACATAGACGGTATCAAGTATCAGACGATTGATAACGTGTATCTGTACCCCCGTTCCAGTATCAAAGAGATATACATCGCTTATTACGACCAGTTCGGTGAAGGGGAACGGGCGTATCTGTCGTGCTACGTACCGGATATAACCGGCTTCTGGGTAGAAAAGAACGGGGCGAACCTGTATTTCTACTGGGACGCGCTGAATATCTACAATATCAAATACGTCGTGAAAGTAGGCCAGACACGGGACTGGGAACAGGGAATAGAGATATTCCGGTCAAAGGTCAATAAATACCGCTATATCCGGCCGAATGAAGGCGACTGTTATTTCATGATTAAAGCCGTGGACGATCACGACAATTATTCCGTCAACGCTTCATGGTATCTCCTGTCAGCCGACCCGGAAATCAATAAAAACGTCATCCTTGACTATAACCAGAAGGACGTTGGCTACAGCGGCATCAAGACGAATATGTACTATGATTCGGCCATGAGCGGGCTGAGACTGGAAAAGACGTCATTCAATGGCGAGTATCTGATGGGCATTACACTGCCACAGACGATACGGGCGCGGAACTGGATAGACTGCAAGATAAATGCGGTTACATCCAGCAGTATAGCCGTAAAAGACATGGATTTTGCTGTAGAGTCATACGAAGCACAACATGTGCTGGTATGCGGCATCCTTGGCGACCTCGACGGGGTAGAGCTGCAGAAACAGATTGCCCGGTACACTGGCAAGACAACGGACATCATCCATGCCGTGACAGACGGAACCAGTGCTATATCAAGCGGCAGTATCCGGACGGAACGGAACACATCATTTGCCCAGGCACGTTGGAACAAAGGTGTACTCATCACCGATACGACACAGCTGGAATATAACGTGAGTATCCCTGAAACATTCTCCATCGGCTTCTGGTTCAAGAAGAACGATGTACTGAATGACTGCATCATCATGGAACTATGGGGCACGAAGCCGAACGGCAGTGATTATATGGCCGTAAAGGACATGACATTTGCCGTCAATTCCTACGATGCACAGCATTTAGGTGCTGACGGGATATTCTTCAATATCATACTGGTAATCGGGTATGACAAGCGTCTGGACTCGTTCTACGTACGGGACAGCGTACACAATAGGATATTGTATCTACAGGTACAGACGACCGAACGTGACTGGCTGTTTTTCGGACTCTCCCAGAGTTCTGATAAACGGCTATTTTTTATACGCGAATTTAACCTCAATACGGAGAAACGTCTGCAGGTATTCATGGACCCGTGCAGTTCATTCGACCGTATGTATTTGAATCCGAAGGAGTAGAGCATATGAATAAAGACGAAATGAAAATCAAGGGCGCGCTGAATGTCGTCATCCGCCATGCGAACGGCGATGTAGAAACACGGCGCAAAGATAATCTCATCCTGAACGCCGGTTTTGACTTCATCTGCGCCGCTATTGCCAATCCGACCCGGCCTGACCTGATGGGTTATACCGCCGTCGGCACGGGTACGACAGCCGTAGCCGCCACACAGACGGGCCTTACTACGGAAATCAAACGTAAATCGGCCAGCTACGCACATACATCCGGCACGAAAGTATTCACACTGACAACGACGTTCGCCGCCGGTGAAGCTACCGGAGCCATTACGGAAGCCGGTATCTGCAACGCCGCGTCTGGTGGTACTTTCCTCGATCGCGTCGTATTCGACGTCATCAATAAGGCCGCCGACGACACCATGACAACGACCTTCCAGTTCACCTTGTCGTAACGCCTATGGTTGAGATTGCCAAAACATTCACGCTGTACAAGCTTGCAGACACAACATTTACCCTGTCTGACTCACGGGCAGACAGGACGTTGGATGTTTTTGGCAAGACGGCATACGGCGTGAACGAAACAGCAACGATATACCTGACAGAGGAATACGGCAGACGTCATGCAACGCCGACGTTCATCCTTGATATCTTCCTGCGCTATTACCGCGTGAACAACCTGACGGAGCCGGTAGCAGATATCACGACCCCGGTAAACGGACTGTATCACTACGTATACGGAGCGACGCCGCTTGAAACCGTACACACGGCAGAGAAACAGCTGCGAAAGCTCACGATACCGCTGAAAGATACAGTCGCATTCCGGGAAACCTACTGGGATAATGTATTGTTCGTTATGCGTGTCCTTGAAAGTGTAAAGGTACGGGACCTGAAGAAGGCCGGACTACAGCAGGGAAGCCGTAACGAACGGCTACGTTTTGCCGATTACCGCAAAACATCGGTACACAGCGTATATAAACAGGCGTTAAAGGTGTCTGAAAGGACGTATAAGGGGCTTTCTGTACCGAAGCAGGAAAATATACACGCTGTATCCAAAACGGGGCTTAAAACACAATGGAAGCGGAATCCAGCAGAACGGGCGCGTATCAGTGATAAGGAAACGGCCCGGACGAAGAAAGTCACGGCGGAAGAAATGGCGATGAAGGAACGTCCCATAAAGGCGGTATTCATCAATCCGTGTGAAGTCGTGATATTAGTCGATGATATTACGGCATCGTTCAACTGGTTCCGTACTGCCCGGGAAACACTGGCCATTGCCGACAGGCAGATAAAGGCCATAGGCGCACGGCGTAAAGAAACGCTGGCAGTGAAGGACCGGCCGTATAAATCTGTCAAGGCAAAAAAGAGTGAAACGTTTGCTATTGCCGGTCGGTATGGTGGCTATCCTGGGAAGGTAGCGGCTGAACGGCTGAGTCTTTCAGACCGGCAGACGAAGAAACTGACGGCAGTACGCAAGGATGCAATCCATGTGAAACCGGTGCTTGCAAAGGCCCTGCGTCGTTCATTCCGGACGGCGATTAAAGCCATAGATGGATATGCCAGCCATGCGAAACCGCTCTATAGCGACCGTGTGAAGCTGACGGACGGGGAAAAGAACATGCTGGCCATCGTCCGCAAGGAAATGATGCATATCACGGAAATATACTGGGATAACGTGTTGTTCCTCATCCATATCACGGAGAACATACGCACAACGGACGCACTGCAAAAGGCGATGTCGGTACAGATGCGCGATTCGTTCCGGTTCCTCGACTGGCTCAGTAAATGCCCAGGATTGAATAAACGGGACAGCGTGGATATTGCTGAAGGAAAGCGGAAGAAGATAGAGCATGTACTCTATGACAGCCTGAACCTGCTGGACGGACTGCGCCGGGATATGCGCCATATCGTCAGTGAAAAGCTCAAAAGCATGGATGCGCTGTCCCGGTATCTGATGCGGCCCATGCAGGAAGGACTGGCCGTTTCTGATGGTATAGGTAAATACGTGAAAAGACCGTTACGCGATGAGATAAGTGTCATAGACGGCTCCAGACGGGCCGTAACCAGTGTGCAGGGTGAATATATATCGGTACTGGATACTGCCGTTAAAAAGGCCATCAGCGTACAAAATGAGCATATCTACATCGAGGACGGCTTCAAAAGGATGTGGCGTGCTATCAAAGAGTTCAGAGAAGAATTGCAGGCCATCGACGCAATGCACCGGGATATCTACCATACGCAGGATGAACGGATTGCGGTTGCCGATAAAATCCTGATCGCAACGGAAAAGAGCCTGAAAGAAGCCATGGAAACGGAAGAGTCATTCAACCGGACAGCGGCGTTCAAGCGTGGGTTCCGTGATTTGGTATCCGTAGGAGACGGGCTTATCCGGGATGTAGGGAAAAGCTCGACGGAAGATATCGCCATCTATGACGCATTCGTCCGGGCCAGCAATGCATATATCGAGTCGATACAGGTATACAGCGATGTGAAAGACGCGGCAGGCTTTTCCGCTATGGCTGATACACCGCCGATGTACGAAGCATTTACCGACTTCAACGTTGGCGATTATGAGTACGAAAAGGCACTCATGAGACTGCGTGTCATCAGTAATGCGACGCATTCACAGCCGCTATTGTACGACGTATCGCCGCATGTCGATATCGACGATACCGACGATAAAGGACAGGTACAGATTACTGATACGACAGCGGCAACGAAAGTCTATTACAACAAGCATTACTATAACGCCCCGGAAGTCAATGCCATGGTAAAGGGTAGTACAGGCACGACAACGCCGGTGCCGAATATCCTAGCGACCGACGGCAACGATGATAAGGGACGGTATTTTGAAATCGAATTACTGAATAGTTCCGGCAACCGCACAACGGGTATCGTCTCGTGGGTTGCGAAAGGATGGTAATATGCAGGAATTTAACAAACTAGCGACAACGGAAGCCGTTAATGTGTACCTGCCGAAATTGGACAATAACGTACAGTCCGTTGCCAGTAACTTCAGCGGTACGTCATTTCCGACAAGCAACCTGCTGATTGGCATGGTATGCACGCGGACAGACGACAATAACAACCGCTATCAGCTCATCAGCGACAATCCTGTAACGTGGCAGCTCCTGCCGTCTAAGTCCTATGTAGATGGTGCAGTAAGCGATGCAGTAGGGAAAATCACTACGTATACAGGCGCAACGTCAACGGCAAACGGTACAGGCGGCCTCGTACCGGCACCGACAAAGGGCCAGCAGGATAGCTATTACCTGTCAGCAGACGGCACCTGGAAACAGGTACAACAGCGGTCGATAAAGCAGGTAATTGATATCGTGCATCCGGTAGGAAGCATATGGGAAACAACGACGACCGACGACCCGAATACCTTATGGCCCGGTACGAAGTGGGACAAGATGGACGGAGGCCGGGTACTGGTATCGGCTGGCACGTATACCGAAAGCGGTACGACGTATACATACAATTTAGGCGATACAGGCGGGGAAGCAAAGCATCAACTCACCACCGGGGAACTTGCAAATCACGGTCATGATATATCAATTTCTACGACCAATTTAGACGGGTATTTGTCTACGGAAAACACGTATATGAATGGTGGTCCAGGTCACCGTGATGGCGGAGGTATCGTGCAATTAGAAAGTACGTATAATGCTTATAGAGCGGATGGTGGTAGCGATAAAAGTAACTATATGGGGCGTAATCTGCACATTGCGGCATCTCATGGGCACAGTGCCACGATATCAACTGCCGGCAATAATCAGGCGCACGAAAACAGGATGCCTTATACGGTCATTAACAGGTGGAAAAGGACGGCTTAAGCGGTACGTTTCCAGCGATTTACAACGATGTATGGCATACGGTTCTCGTGAGATTGGCCACCACCGGAATTACCTATGCTTGCCTTTACACTATGGGAATGTTTACCATCAGCAGACGTAGATAAGTATGTTCCGCCTTTACCACCCGCATTTGTATTGTTTAGCGCATCCCCGCCAGAAGCGCTTCCGTCATTATCTGCTCTAAGATGGTGATAATGCTCACCAGAACTACTTATAGAAATAGAAATATCATGGTTATGCACTGCTAATTCCCCGGTGGTTAAGCAGTACGTTTCCACCTATTAACTACCTGATATGGCATGCAGTTTTCGTGTGCTATATCGTTGCCAATTGTACTTTCTTTATGATTGTGGGATCCGTTAGACGATGTAAGACCAATATTAGCCGAATTGCCAATTCCACTTAAATCGTAGTTTTCCGACCAATCGTTTCTTTCTTCGCATTTTCTAGCTAAGGTGTTATTTCCTAATGAGCCGTATTCAGCACCAGTGCCACTATAAGCCACGAAGTGATTATGCGATCCATTGGAACTAATTGGGTGCGAGTGGTTGGCCAGTTCCCCGGTGGATAGAAAGGAGTTGATATATTGCAGACTTATTCTGTTGACCTTACCAAAACAATAAAAGACATTATCCCGGCGATGCAGTCCGCTATGGACTCCACTGCCAGTAATTTCAGCGGTACGACTGCCCCAACGCCTAAATTCGTTGGCCAGCAGTACTATGATACCGCCAATAAAAAGCTGTATATCTGCACTGCCATTGCTGATGACGGTACAGGTACATGGACGGATATATTCAGCGATATGGTTGCCGCCGCAAAGAAAGAAGCCCTATCAGAAGCACATCCGGTAGGAAGCTATTATTTCAGTGATAAGCCTACTAACCCCGGTACGCTATTCGGCGGCACGTGGGAAGCCCTGCCCGCTGGCTACGGCCTCGTAGCACAAGGCACGGCCACGGCGGAAGATGGAAGCACGCTGACCTTCACGGCAGGAAATAAGTATGGCGAATTCAAGCACCAACTCACTGTCGGGGAGTTGCCGAATATTAGAAACATGATTGTATGGTCAGATTATGGTAGTGGACCTAACAACTGTTGTTTAGGCCATTCCACTGATGGCAGTGGTAATACCAGTATTAATACTTACGGAGTTGGACCTGTTAACGGAATGAATTCGGGCGCAAGAGATCATACATTTTACGTATCGTTACCTGGTGAGAATAAAGCACATAATAATATAGCTCCGTCCATTAGCACATATATTTGGTGTAGGACGGCATAGCTGTCGGGGAGTTGCCGACTATTACAGGAAGGATAATGAATGCATGCGCACAAGACGAGAATCAGGGAATTGATGGTGATGGTGTTTTTTCATCGTTTAGCGCTGGAGGCTCTGGGCGGCCATCAAATTCTACGTATGACGCTAAGGCTGATTCGGTTAAGATGGATTTCGGATCTAATATAATGCATAACAACATAAGTCCATGTATGGCTGTGCACATATGGAAGCGTACTGCCTGACTGTCGGGGAACTACCCGCTGAATCCATAATCTGGATTAAAAACACCACATCCGCCAATATAGGATGCCATGGGCTGGATGTAGGGGTATACAATATATCTGAACCAAACAACTGGTGTCGCGCTCCAAAAAATAACGCCATTAACGCTGGTTTTTCGTGCGAAAGGCAAAGAATTTCTATGCTGTCACCTTCTATAGCCGTTTATTGCTGGCGTCGTAAAGCTTGACTGTCGGGGAACTTGCGGTGCACAACCACCGTAGTTACGCGAACTGTTTGATATGGGCCAATAAGGATGAATGGAATGGCACCATCTCGACATCGCAAGTTACACTAAACGGTTCAAACACTAATGCCGGACCTGTATTCATGGATAGAACCGTAGAATCGGCTGGCCTGTGGTATTCAAAAAGCACGGGCAATAATCAAAGGCATAACAACGTCAGTCCGTGCGTCGGCGCATACCTATGGAAACGTACAGCTTAGGCCGTTCTACGCCATAAGTAGGTTGCAAGGCACGGAGATACATTGTTATGATAATAATCATATCCTACGGCCCCGATATATGTGCCATATGAAACTCCCTTTTTTGGAGTTCCTGCGTTTGCAAGTGCCTGTTTCCAATCGTTATTGTTACCGGTAGCAACGGCGCAAAAATTAGGGTCAACATAAACGGTATGAGAATGGTTCGGCAGTTCCCCGACAGCTATGCAGTACGGTGCCATGCATATACGGCAATGCCGGGAGACACGTTATTGTGATACGCATTGTCACCGCTAGAACCTGTAATGACTCTATTTTGGTTCGTCGTCCAATGCTTACCTTCAACATACGCTGAATATCCATCGACCGTGCCATTTTTACCGCCTTGTGTTACCATTGAGCCATATGTACCATTCCATGCATCGGTTCCATTACCGTTTATGTTTTGATTATGACTATGCTTAGCCAGTTCTCCGACAGATAAGTTTTGCGTCAAATGTAATCCATAATCGCCGCAAACACGCATGGTTACAGCATTTTACCCTACCCCATCCGTGATACGGGATAGTTACAGGAAAAACGCTATAACCATGCAACCCAACGCTATACGCTCTAAATCAATTAGTTACAGGCTTGTTACAGCAGGTCTATAGCCTTTTTCAGCTGATGCAGTGATTTGTGAGTGTATACGCCATCGGTAATATCTTGCGTAGCGTGTCCCAGGATTCGTTTGATTGCTAGTTTATTTGCCCCCTTATCATCAAGCCATGTAGCGCAAGTGTGCCGGCACTCGTGCATACGGTGATTACATCGTGCCGCTTTCATCACTGCCATGAAATGTTTCCTCATCTGGCAGTAACTCAGCGGCATACCGTCATCGTCTGCGATAAGCGTTTTTCCGGGACGATTCATCCAGTACTGATAATACGGAAGGACTTTCCGACTGATTGGAACTAACCGATTACGCCCGGCGGCTGTTTTACTGTCACGCACCTTGAAGTGACGGCTTTTCAATTTCACGTCCTGCTTCAGTATGGCGATGAACTCAGATGGCCTTGTACCGCAATAGCACATCATGACAACGGCCATGGCCCATGGTGACAAGGGGTTAGATGTATCGTCCGCAATAGCACGTACACGGTTCAACTGCCGGGTATTGAATGGTTTTTTCTTGTACTTGCGCCGGGGGATGTCGATATCAACGAACTGGCTGATATTGGCAGTAGGAGGAATGAGCTGATACTTCACGGCGTAGTTGTAGACGTTATGCATGACCTGCCGGATTTTCTTTTGTGTCGGATGACCGGCCCCTGACAAAGACGCCTGATGAATGATGGATTGTAAATCAGACACCTTCAAATCAGCGATACATCTGTCATGGATAGGGGCGCAGTGCTTAAATGCAATATCGTAGTTCTTCCGTGTCGTATCGGTTATACGGGTACATCGTTCCTTCATCTCCAGATGGTACAGCCGGGAGAACGTCAAATCAGCAGAATCAAGAACAGATGGTGATTTATTATAATCGACGATCCATGCAAGAGCCTTTTCAAAGGTAGACTCGAATTTCAGATATTTCTGTCTGCCGTTCACTGTCTTTCTCACGGCATACGGTTTCCGCCTGTTGCCGGGCAGTTTAGTAATACTACCATAGCCATTTGGTAATTTCATCGTATCAAGTCCTTTCTGTAAGGGAGGTAATTTATGATTGAGCAAATTGCGACAACACTTATCATCACGCTTCTGTCATCGGCAGGGGCGTATTTTTTTGGATTATACAAGGCCTCAGAGACAGTACAGAGAGGCGTACAGGCCGTACTACGGTACGACATGCTGACGGCATACGGCAAATTCAAGGAAAAGGGATGCACGGTATCAGAGAAGCAGAGTTTTGGCAATATGTACGAATGCTATCACAAACTCGGGAAGAACGGCGTGATGGATTCCATCTACAAAAAAGTAATGGATATGCCGGAACTGAAAGGTGATGACTGATGAAGAATAAAATCATCAAGTTCGGCAAATGGGCCGAAAAGAACTGGCTGTCACTGGTAATTGTACTAGGTGTGACGATGATGATATTTCTCTATTTCGTCATGATAAGCTGGCTCATCGGCTACTGGGCAAACGCGCTATACGGGATGCACTTTGAATTGGCGTCCTGTCTGGCGGGTATCGGGGCCAGTATCACAGGCCTCGGCGGTGTCATCGGTCTGGGGAAAGCATGTTGGACAAAATACGGATATGACAGCCGTTACAATACGCCGGCAGGGACAATGCCTAAAGTACCGGAAACAGCCGTTAAAACGGCAAATACGGTCGAAAAAGTAGTAAGTAAACTGAAAGGATGATGTGAAATGAAAGTATTCGATATCTCTGATTTCCAGCCTGACGACAGAGTTGGCCAACTGGTAGCACAGGGGGCAGAAGGTATCATCCTTAAACTTGGGGAAACACTGCACGGGACACCGACGCTTGATAGCAAATTCATCCAGTTCGTAAATGATGTCGTTGCCGCCGGGCTTCCCTATGGCATCTATTACGTTAGCCATGCACGGGATATGGCCGGATTCATGGAAGAAGCGAAGTTCATCAATGACCAGGTATATAACCTGCTCGGCGGACAGGAACCGGAACTCGGCACGTGGTGGGATATGGAAATAGGTCCCGTATGCCGGGATGACGTATGGCCACAGTTACGGGATGCAATCGGCACCATGCAGAGCTGGTGGAACAACAGCCAGAAGATTGGCATATATGCACAGTACAGCTATTTCAACCAGTTCATTGATTTGGCCGAACTGGCTCAGTATCAGATACCGGTCTGGGTGGCACAGTACGGCTATTTTGAAAACAGCCTGAAAGCGGAACACCCTGAACTGCATCATGTAGCATGGCAGTTTACGACGAACGACGAAACGCAGGACGAAAACGAATGGTATGGATTCTAACAGGAGGTGATCTCTTTGTCTTATCTGCCGCAATTAAAAGAGGAGGTCGGTATACTTGCTAAAAATCCGAAAGTACGCATTGCTGTTGCTGTTATCCTTGTTTGCTTTGTGTTTGCCGGCGGCTGGTTATTGTGCCGACACTACGACCGCACAGCCGCCGCAGACGGTGCAGATGTCACTCGAACAGTACAATCAGTTAAAGATGATAATCAACGGGCAAGAGATAGCATTGGAACAGCTGCAGAGCAAATTAGACAGGCTGGACAGCAACTCGACAGCGTTGCAGACTCAATTGACGCAGGCAAAAGAACAGTTGACGAAAACAAAGCGGTCATTGACGACAGCCGACAGCTCATTGAGTCAAGCAAACGAAGCCTTGAAACAGCAGAGTCAATCCTTAGAGACATTGACAGAGCAAATCAAATCAGCGGAACACAAACAAGCCGTCGTTAAACGACAGCGTGACATGTGGGCCGCGGCGGCTGGCATCCTGTTAGTTGGCTGCATCGTGAAATAGGAGTGCTGAAATGAGACGAGCAAACAAGCATCAATCACAAACGATATCATTTACGGGTCTTGTGGGCGGCGTCAACATATCCATGGCACCGGAGCAGATAGATGCAACGGAACTGCAGGAAGCACAGAATTTCATTTACGCACGTGATAGTAAGCGTCTCACAGGCCGTAACGGTCTGGGGACGCTCTATACACTGCCGGAAAATGAAAGCATCCGGGATATGTGGTACGACGTAGATACTAACGTACTGCTGTACTTCACGAACCAGTACAAGGCATACCGGTATGTCGTTGGGCAGACGCCTTCTTATATCGGTGACCTGGAAGGCTCAGACATTCCCATGTGTGCCAAATTCATGGATAAGATATGGATTGCCAGCGGCGGGAAATTACAGTATTACGACTACACGCAGAACGGACAGCTGACAGCCGTAGCCGACAGCCCGACGTGTAATATCGTGTTCCAGCGGTTCGCACGGCTGGCGGTATCGAAAGACGGTACTGACGGCTTCTATCTGTCCGGTGTTGGCGATGGTACAGACTGGTCAGAAGATACGAATAGGGCCGATAAAGAACAGTGGTTAGACGTTGGATATGGTGACAGTGGGGATATATCCGCCATCGTGCCATTGGCGACGGATATCGTATTCATCAAGTCGAATGGCAAGATATATCAGCTCACCGGGGACGCTGAGCCAACAGACTGGCAGGTAACGGAAATAGCGAACAATACCGACATTGCAGGCACTAGATGCGCGGTCAATATCGGCAGTTCGGTTATTTTCCTGTCTATCCGGGGCCTGAAGACGTTATCGGCAGTCATGGAATACGGAAATATCCAGTCGGCTGATATCGGCGATAAATTTAACGGATTATTGACGGATGGGATGTATGAACCGCAGTTCTACCACCTGCAACGGCATAACATGATACTCATCCGGCCTACCAGTGACCACCGGTACTATGTAGCCTATAACTACCTTCTGGGCAGTGCTACGACGATACGGTTCGCTGTCCCGGTCGATGCGATATGCGAAACGGCGTCGATGATTCTGGCGGCCGGGAACGGGAAGATATACGCATGGGACAGCCAGTACCTTGATGACGACGGGCTGAAGATAGACTACATCCTGAAGCCAAAGGCCGTCATAGGAGCCGAACAACTGTTATTAAAAAGCGTGGATACGAAGTTCACAGCCGATTACGCAGGGAAAGCGGAAATCATAGACGGCAGTCTGGATGTAGAGATACCGACGGCTTCACGGAATAAGTTCCGGTGCAATCATTCTACGGACTGTCTCGACATTACCGTAAAATCAAATGATCGCTTCACCGTTGACCATATCAATCTGGAGGTGGCTGAATTATGACGGACCGAAGGGAATTACTGGGATGGATACAGGAGTATGAAAAACGGACAGGGGATAAATTCCAGGCACTGCCGGGATTTACATTGTGGTATCTGCCGGACCGTGGCTTTTGCCAATGGAAACCGATGGATAAGAACCGTACTATTTTGTGCTGGAGCTTATGCCATGATGCAAAGTTCTGGCGTGATGCACTGGAATGCGTTGCGATGCAGTTCGGCTACGATAGGATAATGACCGTCTGTATCCTGCCGATAAAGGCCTATATCCGGTACTGGGGATGGAAGATAGAGCAGGATTTTGTAAAGGAAGACGGCCTGCACCGGTATATCTGCTCAGACAGGCAGGGCAGGGAAGTCGTCATTACGCCGAAATGTGTATTCAAAGACGGCTCAGTGAATTATTTTGTAACGAACGAACTCAGACGGCAGTATAAGCCGTGGAAGAATGCAGATGAAAGGGAGTGATTAGATGGGCAAGAAAGGCGGTGGCGGTTCTACTACAACAACGTATAAACCGTCAGCAGAAGAAAAAGCTTTAATGCAGGAACAGTTGAAGTATGTGAAGGCGGTAGAACCGAACGCATTAAAGCTGAACAACGTAGCCGGGAACCTTCTGTATGACTCTCTGGGTGATACGAAGGTAGACTACAACACGCTCATGAACGACGCACTGTCTCAAATCCAGTGGGGCCAGCAGGGCCTTAGAGGACTGGCACAAGGTCAGATACCGACACCCTATCAAGATGCGATGGAGGCCAGCATCAAGAAGGGCGTTCAAGGTTCCATGGGCAATCTCTTGCAGGACATGGGTTCCCGTGGGGTAGTAAACAGTTCCGTCATGGATACCGGCCTTAAAGGCATCAGCGACAGTGCCAGCGACGCTATGGCGCAGAACTGGCAGAATACGGTGTCTCAGCTGGCCAATATCTACGGGCAGGATATCGACGCCGCAGGACAGCCGATTGCAACAGCGGCGGCCGCACAGGAAGGCGCACAGCAACCGGCACTCAATCTCTGGAATGCATCGTTGGGCCTCAACGGGGCAACGACCGGGGCATTATCAGCTATCGGCGGAAAAGGGACAACGACACAGAAACAGAGTTCAAGCGGAGGCGGATTATTCGGCGGCATCCTCACCGGCCTTGCCAGCAATAGTGCTTTGTTCTGTTTTGCGCCGGAAACGAAAGTACGCATGGCAGATGGCAAGGAAATCCCGATTACAGATGTAAAAGCAGGGGACAAAGTCATTTGTCCGCACGAAGACGGTACAGAGACAGAAGAAACCGTCCTGCAGACGATGAAGCCACACTATAACGACGTATGGAACCTCGTGTGCAAGGACGGTCTGAATACCTACTATGTAAGTGCAACGCTTACACAGCCGGTATTGACGGAAAACGACGGATTCGTAGAATTCGGTAAATTGACACTGGGTACGGATATCAAAGGCCGGGGCAAAATCATCAATATGGTATTTTCCGGCGAACGGAAAGTATACGATCTGCAGGTATCCGGCGACAACAACTATTACGCCGATGGCTTTATAGCAAAAGGCGGAAGTACGGATAACTGGGTAAAGGAGGAAGCGTAAATGGCAAAAAATCAGCCTGACTATTTAACGGCAAGTGCAATGCAGAAATACACCCCCTCATACAGCACGCAGGCGGTGCCGCAGTTACAGTTTGCACAATATGCCTGGAACGACCCGAAGTTTGCCCTGGGAATGCTTCTGGGCAATCTGGGCGGCCAGTATTTAGGCTCCAAACTGGAAAAGGACGCGGCGCAACGCCAGTTCCGGCAGGACAATCCGACCGCTATCCCGGATGATGCGAAACTGTTCGATGTGAACAGCATCCCAAAGGACGCTAACGGCAATCGTGCAGTTGGGACAGCATACAACAAATTCAACGGTGATAACGGCGTATCCAATGATTTTCTGACAAACCTGCAAAATGTACAGGGGAAACTGCAGTACGACCCAACGACCGGAGCGGCAACGGGATACCAGACGCCGGCGTTCCTGCCATCCATGCAGGCACAGAATAACCTGTACGGCTATTACCCGACAGCTGTAGACGGCAACGGGAATATCAAAGACACGAACTTCAGTTTTGCCGATTACCTCAACGGACAGACGGCACCGAATGGCAGTCAGGGATTACTGAATTTCAGCCAGTTACAGACCATGGCAGGCGGTAACAATGCGGCCGATAATCCGGTATCGCAGTCTATGGGCGTCCTGCCGACAGCCAACGTGCAGGCACCTACACAGGCAGACGCAAGTATTCCGGCCATTACGGGGCGGCTGGGCAATCCTATCAACGGCAGTCTGAATATGAATACAAGCGCACTCAGCCTGCCGTGGCAGGGCAAATTTGACTACTTAAAAAAAGCCGGTGACGATGTAGCAGCTTCATCGCCAGCAGACGGAACAGCTGCACCCCAGCCAATCACAGATACACAGCCTATTAAAGACGAACAGCCAATAAAAGCCGTAGAAGGGCCTATAAGGGACGAACAGACCATTAAGGAACAATCTGACCAGACGGAACAGAAACAGCCGGAAATGGTCGATAATCCGCAATATGTAGCATTGCGCACACTGATGACAAAAGAAAAAGACCCGAAGAAAAAAGCGGCAATGGCGGCTGAGCTGAATAACATCCCGGCCAAAGTAGAAAACTGGTCGTGGGGGCCGTCTAATGAAAATACCCGTATCGACATGACAGGCGGTGTACCAGAAAAGTTCAGTGCCGCCGATAGGGAAAACGAATTCGTCCGCAGTGAACTGATGCGGGGTACTCCTGCCAGTGTCATCAATGCCGTAGTAAGCCTTGCCAGACCGCAGTGGCAGGCTAAAGAACAGGCGTATAACCGGTATCAGGAAAGCCAGTTGTATCCGGCCTATTACACGGCCGCCGCACTCGGCAATTACCCGGCCGCCGCACAGATAGCGCAGGGCATGGAACAGTACAATCCGCAGTTGTCCGCCGCCATGATAGCAGGCCTGCCGACGGGGCTTAATTTCTACTCGACGCAGGTAGCTAAAGAGAAAGCGGCACAGGCACAGCAGTACAAGCAAAAGAACATGCAGGTACAGCATGGATATGACATTGACCGGGATAACAACAACAGCAGGAACCGTATTACTCAGAGCCGTATAGATTGGAAACTCAAACAAATTTATACAAGCTGGGAAATGGCGGAAAAACGTAAATACGACAACGCCAAATTAAGCGAAAAAATAGCCATGCTCCAAAATGCAGGAATGAGTTATAACGATGCAGTAAGGGCTGCATATGGGGCAGGGGGCACGGGTGGCAGAAGAGGCACTACGGGAGGTTCTGGTGGTGAAAAAATAAGTGATTCCGATAAAAAGGCCATGAATGAAGTTGGACACCTGTACCAAAGAGCCATGCAATTGAACGATGACGGTACGCTTGATGCAGACGCGGTAGACGCCTTACAGGAATATGTCAATAAAAACGCCGATAAATACGACGAAGACACCTTTACAAAAATGAACGCAATGGCTGCTATTGCACAGGCAACCAGAGCCGAAAAAGACGGGGCCAGTGCCGACACCGTTTCAGCTATATTCAGTCAGGTTCCAAAATATATGCTTGAAGATATGCTTCCTAAGAGAAATTGGGACGGATATAAATAATATTTGATTAGGAGAGGAGAAATGACATGTCAGCTCTTAGTGATTACCTTGATAAATACACAAAGGTGCCCGATATCCCGGAAGGCCCTGCACCGGGAAAGGGCATAAGCGATGATAGCCAGAGCCAGGATAGCGGTTCTCCCGGCCTGTTTGATAAGATATCCGCTTTCCTGTCTAATGCGGGGCAGGCGTATGCTTCTGCAGATAATCCCGGCGCAGAGATTTACTCCCAGACTCCCTATGCCGATAATCTGACGAACGAAGTCCATGACCAGAACATGGCAGACGGCCAGAATATCTATACCGTACTGGCACCAGACTATACGCCTCGTCCGCTCGATGACAGCGTATACACCGACATACCGGGTACTCCTGTTGATCTAGGGACACTGGAAGACGAAAGCGTCCGTAACGCCAGAATGCAGGATTCTGCCGATTACATGGCGGCTAACTGGCCCAGACTGTACGGGGCCGGGGCCGGTGCCGTAGAGAACGGGGCTAATGTCGTCGGGGGCATCCAGAACGCACTGGGGCTGGGCGACAGCACTCTGCAAAATGCTGAACAGTTCGAAAAAGGGATGCAGGACTACCGCAAGCAGTGGGACGCAACCTATGGTGACAGTTATTTCCTCAATCCTAATAACTTTGCAAACGATGCAGGGGCAGTGGTAGGTTCATCTGCCCCTATCCTTGCATTGTCCGCAATGACACCGGGGGCCTTAGTAGCAGGCGGCTCCCGTGCCCTTACGGGGGCGTTAAGCCGTGCAGGACTGGGGCGCCTTGCCATGTCGAAAGCCGGGCAGGCACTTATCGCCGATACCGTCCGCACACTGCCATCTTCTTCACTGGCTGATTCTCTATCTGAATATGGCGGAGTCGTTCACGACCTGATGCAAAAAGGCATGAGTGAAGACGAAGCACGGGCGCAGGCAGTACCTATTTTCTACAAGAACATGGCATTAGATACGGCTGTACTGCCGCTTGAACTGGGCATCGCCAAAGGCGGTAAAGGCCTTATTACAGGACTGCTCAAACGGAACGCCGGTGAAAACATGGGTAAGGAAATTGCTAAAGGCACAGCCCGGACCGGCATCCTTTCCGGATTGAGCGGCCTTACAGAAGGGTATCAGGAAGGCGCACAGAACGCACTGGAAAACCAGACGAAAGGCGAACGGGACGGCGGTTGGTATAATCCTGTCACATGGACGCCGGAAGACTGGAAGTCTGCCCGGGCCGGTTTTGTCGGCGGCGCACTGATGGGCATTCCCGGCAACGTAGCAACAGCATACCACCCCGACACGAAACAAGCCGACCTCAGCCCGGAAGCACAGACGCAGGTACAGGATATCAAGAATACGCTGATGAATGACGCTTCCTATGGCAATATGGACAGCGATACGTATAACTCGTATCTCGAACTGGCAAATAGCGGCAATCCGGAACTCATCAAACTGGCCAATGATTCTCTTGCAAGCTGGAAAGAAAAACAGGGCATCTCGACTAACTCGACGGTATCAACGGATATGACCGCCGGAGAACAGACAGGCCCCGTCAATGCAGAAATGGAAGCCGAGAAGGACCGTATCAGACAGTACCTCAACGACAATACCATTGACCAGATGGGCGGACAGGAAAACTATGACTGGCTGTACAATACTCTCAACAGCACGGACCCGGACGAAGTACACAAGGCCTATCAGACAGTCGTAGACTCGACAGCCGAAACGCAGGCACAGGAAGCCGCGCAGGCCGAACAGCAGGCAGAATCACAGCCAGCTGGGAATTTCTCCATCAACAGCGACAATCCGTTTATCGGGTATGTAGTCAAGGCCGCTAATGACCAGGGCATCGACCCGAAGATAGCTTTGTCTATTGCCGCAAGGGAAACCGGCGGTGACGATGTAAATGCAATCAATATGGCCCCGAACGGCGGATTGATGCAGGTAACGGAAGAAAGTGCCAATGATTATGGCGTGAATGACCTGTACCCGGACTGGCGTGACGATCCGGAGCAGAACGCGGAAGCCGGCATGTACATCCTCAAGAAGAAGATAGAGGAACAGGGCGGCGACACATGGGCCGGTGTACGGGCCTATAACGGAGCAGGAGAAGCGGCAGACCAGTACCTGAACCAGATACAGCAGAACTACGATAATTTGGGCGATATCGGCGGCTCATCGTGGTCTGATGGCGTTTCCGGCTATGACCTGCCGACGCAGAGCGATGAAATCACGGCGCAGGTGGAAACGCTCAAGCCGGGATGGAAACAGGCACTCCCTGCAATCGGCGGTATCCTGAATGATATGGGGCTGGCCGACGGCTCTGCTATTTCATCCGCAGGCCGGACAAGCGAACACAATGCAGAGGTTGGCGGAGCTGAACACTCGTACCATATCAACGATGATGAACGGGGCGGCGGTGATGCTGTTGATATCGTCCTGCCTGAAGGTACGACAGAAGAACAGGCACAGGCCGTACTGGACCGGTTCAAATCGACAGGAGCGTTCAAAGAAGTATTGTTCCATGACGCAGGAAGCGGCTACCATCTCCATCTGGGCGGCTATACCGGCGGCTTGAATGGCATGAATGGCAACGTTGACAGCGACATGTCTGATATCCGTAGACAGCAGGATGCAGAGGACCGGGCCTTTGACGAACAGGAACGGGAAATCAATGATGACTCCCGGGCCGCTATGAATCGTATCATGAACGATAATTCCGTAGAGAATGCCTTTGACGAAACACAACGTGACACGGAAGCGGCGAAGAAACAGCAGGAAGAAACGCTGAAGGCGCTGACCAGCGGTACACAGGAAGAACAGCCAGTACAGACGCCGGAAACGGCTCAGAATCAGCCACAGGATGTCCCGGATACAACCGTTGATGCAACGGCACCTATTGAACAGCAAACGGCCATTACGGGGGCAAATACAGCAACAAAGGCCGTACAGCAGAACCAGCCTGTACAGACTGCACAGGCGCAGCCTATCCAGACCCCTGCAGGCACACAGGACCCGCGTATCACTAAAGCCATCCACGACCCGGCCATGCTTAACCTTGTTACCCGGGCAATGAATGGCGATTCAGCGGCCAAAGAATCTGCCGGAAAACTCAATCAGAACATCGTGGATGCGGTGCAACGGCACATCATTGCCACGGCACTGAACGCGCACCAACAGCGGATAGCTAAGGCACCGGCAGGAAAGACGGAAACTATCCTGTCCGACGATGTAAAGACGGAATACCCGGCACAATACAAGATTGTATCGGCGGACGACATCACGCCATCCAATAATACAGACGGCTCTGTCAATGCTTTCTATCCCCAGCAGTATCAGCCCCGTGACCGTACCCGTGCAGGGATGCGGAAACAGGTGGAAGACATGGCCAATAAGCTGAATCCGTCTGCCCTGGGAGCATCCAGCAACGCCAATATGGGCGCGCCTGTCATCAACAGCCAAGGTGTCGTACTGAATGGCAATGGCCGGACAATGGCTCTTAAATCCGTATACAAAGGCAAGCCGAAACAGATTAAAGCGTATAAGGATTTCCTTAAACAAAACGCCAAGTCTCTGGGAATCGACCCGGCAACGATTGACAGTATTAAGAATCCTGTACTCGTCCGGCAGGTAGCAGATGATGCACCAGTGCAGGATATCATCAACAGCAAGGCCGGCGGTTCGCAGATGAGCGCAGGAGAAACCGCAAAGAAAGACGCTGACAGAATCAAGCAGTCAACACTGCAACTGGCGTCCGACAGCAGTGATCTCACGCAGGAAAGCAACCGGAAGTTCGTGAACTCCGTTTTGAAAGACGTTGCCAGCCCGGAAGAGCTGAATACGCTGTATACAAAAACCGGCAAAATCAGTCAGGCCGGTATTACCCGTGTCAAGAATGCAGTATTTGCCAAGGCATATGGTGATGACTTCCTGCTTACCAAGATGAGTGAATCGACGGACAACAATATCCGCAACGTCATGAACTCTATGTTAGCGGTAGCACCGAAAGTGGCAATGCTGAATGACGGAATGGAAAAAGGGTTGTTCTATTCTTATCCGTTATCGGACGTAATTTCCGGTTCGGCTAAGACGCTTATCAGTTTACGGGAGCAGAATAAACCTGTAAAATTCTATTTAGAAGAAACGTCGCTGATATCGGAAAACGAAAACCAGAACAGTATCAACGACGTATTGCAGTTCATTGATAAGAACAAACGCAGTGGCAAAGCGATTACAGCGTTCTTCAATGAATTATGCAATGAAATCGAATTGCAGGGGCATCCGGACCAGGGCGCATTGATCCCGACGGAAAACCCGACCATGGAAGAAGTCATCAACATTGCCGAAGGGAAGGTTGAAAACAATGGAGTACAATCGTTATTTGACACCGGAAGAAGTGAAGGAAATCAGACGGACCAAGCCAGTGGAAGAATGGCCGACCGGGTTTTGCAGAGTCCGTCCGCAGGTACTGAAACGAATGCTGGCATTAATGGAAGAGAACGAAAAGAAGAAAGCGCAGGAAAAACAGAAAGCAGACCAGAAGTAGCCGAACAGTCAGCACATGAAACCGACAAGGGACATCCGACTATTGATGCAAACCGCTCGCAACACGAATCAATAAAAACGCCTGAATCTGAACTGGAAAAAGCAAAGACGGTAAAGGCTCACTATTCAGATAAAGGTGGTTGGCTTCAGGGCGGAATAAAAAACGGAGTTATGACGATATGGCAAAAAAAAGGCGGATTGTCCAAAAGTGAATGGTCGTTCAATGTAAGCATTGATGAACTTGAAAAGGCATTAAATGCTATCGGCTCGTCTGCCAACGTCAACGCAACCATTGAAAAGATTGTTAAACTTAAATATAACGAAGCCACCGAAAAGTGGATAGAATCATCTCCGACCGAGAAGGTAAAAGAAAAACGTCGTCAGTTATGGGAAGAAGCAGGAGGCATTGCCAGCATATCAGACTTTGGCGTAAATGTTGTAAAATTCCTATACGAAAAGGCTATGGGACATAAGCCAGAGTCGCTATATGACAAATGGAAAAAGCAACATAAAGTAGCGAAAGGAGAAGCTAATGAAGAAAGCACCGAAAGTAACCATGTCAACACCGAACCTCAGCAAACTGAAAGTAAAGACAAGGAAAGTACCCATGCCGAAGAAGGTTCCCAAGGTGACGTACAAGAAGAAGTAAGTAAATTCCACAATGTACTGGATGACGAAAAAACAACGCCTAAACAGGTTATAGACGCTTATAAAAGTGTCGTTGATAAAGTCATCGCAAATGCCAACAGAAGCCGCAAAAACGCCAAAATAGGCGATAAAATCGTAACCGACGAATACCAGTCTTTGACTAATTCCAAGCATTGGAACGCATTCATGAACGAAGACGGCGGACGGAACTGGCACGAAGTCGCTACCATCAATGCCGACGCACATAAGACATTGCGTGCTATCATCAAGACTGCAGGTGTAAAAACCAAAGAAGCACCATCATCTCAAGGAGTTGCACCTTATAGACAGGCTGTAGATGATATCATGGATAAGCTGGCTCATAAGAAGCTAACCCCGACGCAGGCTATCAATAAGCTGAAAACTATTATGAAGGATGCTAATGCCGCTCGTTGGGGAGAATTCAAAGCCATGGAAGCCATCGAATCGAAAGAAAAGTTATCGTTCGATGATTATAAAATGGCACTCGATTTAGCCAATGACGCCATGAAAAAAGCCAATGACATGCGTCTCGAAGCCAGCCGTAAACGCAAGGCCCGGAAGACAGCGAAAGAATTGGAATCCTCTACGGAAGAAACAAAGTCGGCAGAACAGCCAAAAGAAGAAGCCGGATTCACTGATGAGGAAATCAAGACTCTCACGGACAGAGGCTTCAACCGCTGGACGAAGAAACTGCCTAATGGCAAGGTGATGGACCGGCTCTATATTAAACCGGAATATTTAGGGCTTGAACTTACCCGGTATAAATCCGGCAACATTTCATCTGCAAAATTCAACGGGGAAACAATCAGTAACTCAGAAGCAAGACGCATAGAAGGTACTAAATGCTATGTAGACGTTGCGACAAAAGAAGTCGTATGTGATAGGGAAGACCTGAAACAGGCGGCACAAGAAGTCGTTGACGATGCGTTGTCAAAAGAAAAATCCCAGGTACCTGCACAAGCAGAAAAAGGGAATAAGCCAGACGAATTACGTAACAAATTAAGTGATGGCGGGAAACAAGCTTATGACTATGCCATTGATAAGTTGTCGAAGGGGAATGAAAAGGTAGCACAGTCTGCTAAAGAAAACGCCTTTATCTATGCACGCATGGCGGAACGATGGTCTGAAATCATGCATGAGTACGGCAATAAAACATATTCCCCGGAAGATTACACAAAATCACATCCTATAGTCATGGGCCAACAATCGGGGAACGCCCAACTAGAACGGGCGTTTGAGCAACGGGCATGGCATGGTAGCCCATACGATTTCGATTCATTTGATTTGGGGTATATCGGAGCAGGAGAAGGGAATCAAGTGCATGGCTGGGGCCTGTATTTTGCTAAGGACAAAAAGATATCAGAAGCGTACAAAGATATATTTGGCTATAAAGATATCAAAGCTAATGTTGACGGTAAAACGTATCACATGGATGAAGAAGGCGATTGGACAGTTGATGGCAACACTGTCGAATACGGAACTGCCATGGGATATGTATTAGATACGATATCTAATACCGGAAACAAAGAAAAAGCCATTGCGGATTTAGAATCCAGTCTAAACAAAAACAAAATTCGTGGACATTACGCAGATGAAGCCCGGAAAGCGATTGATATTTTAAAGAATCGTGACGTATCCATTAGTAAAGGTGAAACGCTGTATAGCGTTGAAATACCTAACAATGCCTATCTGTTAGATGAAGATAAGCCCATATATAACCAGTCAAAGACGGTAAAACGCAGTTTGTTAAAGGCCGTTCAGGAACTACCAGAAAAACAGCAGGACAGATTTTTAGAAAAGCTTGTTCCCGGATTAACGGCAAAATCTAAGGCGACCATAAAAGCAGAAGCGCAGTTAAATACGATGCAATCCGCTGTAAATGGGCTGAAAGAGTTGGATGAAAAGCCATTATCAAGTCTGCCGGCGTTCAGACAGAGGATACGTAAATCACTATTTGAAAAAATTGTTGGATCCGATAACGTTGAAAAGGTTATCTCTGATACAGCCTATAGAAACGCCACAATCAAGAAACTGGCTGATGACGTTACTAAGCAAGGGAAAATAATACTCCAGCTCCATAAAAAAGACGCAGATCGGAGTACTGCAAGAAGAAAGGAATTAAAAGATAACCTTGCACAGACAATTAATACATACGGTTTGAACGGGAAACATTTTTATGAATCGCTGAGTTATGGACTTACTGGAGATGTAAATAAACAGGCCGACGCATCTAAGTACCTCGATAAATATGGCATTAAGGGAATTAAATACATCGGCAATACTGATGGACAATGTTTTGTTATTTTTGATGACAAGGCCGTTCAAATCATCGACAAATACAATCAGGATGTTCATAACGCCAAAGCTGCTTATGACGCAAGTACCGGAGCCATCAGACTGTTTGATATTGCGGACCAGTCGTCTTTTATTCATGAATCTGCTCATATGTTCCTGTCTGACATGGAAAGACTAGCGCAGAAAAAAGATGCTCCTGCCGTATTGGTTAGCGACTTACAAACCGTCAAGGACTGGGCCGGATACAAACCGGGACAGATGAATGGATACAAAGGTACGGCCCTTGAAAAAGAATTCCAGGAATATGCCGACGCTATACGGGAAGCAAAGAAAACTGGCGATGTCGTAGCAATTAAATCGGCGGAAGCACGCTGGATACACGAACGGTTTGCCAGAGGGTTTGAACGCTATATTGCTGATGGTAAGGCCCCCAATGAATCGCTGAAAAACGTGTTTGAAAAGTTCAAAGATTGGATGGTTAGTATCTATCATGATTTGAAGAATTTAGGAAAGAAACCGCCTAAAGAAATTCAAGATGTCATGGCACGAATGATTACACCGGAAGTAGATACTAAATATTCAGTACGGGAAGCACATGAACAGTTGACCCGCTCCAAGGAAGACTTGAAGACAGAAATCAAAGAGGCGTTCCCGACTGCCAAAGAAATCAATGATGAAGGCGACCGCATGACATTCACTATGCCGAACAGTTCCCATATCACCGTTGATATGAAAAATGAAATCGTCCTGACAGATAAAGAACTGGCGCAGGCGAAGAAAGACCACCATATCGACGATAATGGCAATGTCGTTGTCGAAGGGTACGCAGAAGCACGGGGAAAGGACGCCTATATCACATTGGCTCAAGGAAGCCGTGAAGGTACTGGATTCCATGAAGCCTATCATATTGCAGAAGATGCAGTTCTGACCGACCGAGAAAAGGCCGCTATCAAGAAGGCTATCCCGGACGCCGAAGAACGTGCCGATAAGTACGCCGAATGGGTAGAAGCCCGCAAGCATGGCCGCGGCACGGCATGGGGAAAACTGTTCCAAAAAATCAAGGATTTTGCCACGAAGATGAAGACAATCATTACCGGCGCAGAAAACGTACATAACGTATTCCGCAAGATTGAATCCGGTGAAGTCTGGGAACGGAATGCGAACGGACGGAACAGCGGACGCCGGTATTCTGTTGCCAGTGATGAACAGCAGAACGTCAAGCCTCAAGATATCATCACGGCCATTAATGACATTGTTCATATTTATGAAGGCAGTAAACTTACTGCAAAGGAACGGGAAGAACTCAAAAAAGCAAGTAAGTTTGACCCGGACCACAAGCAAGCCGACCGTCCGCAGGCTACAGAGCTGTATGACAGACGCGCAAAGGCCGGATTCAACCGCATGGGATACTTTAATATGAGCAACTATGGCCGCATACTGGCACTGCACCTTGATAACGTAATGGGCCTTAAAGGTAATCTTGAACTGACGAGAAAATCCATTGAACGGCAGAATAAGAACGCCGCAGAGGCCAAGATGAATGGCGTCAAGGAAGAAAAATTATCACCGTCGCAGGCACGGCAACGGGCTGTCATGGATTTTGGTGCAATGATGATTCGCAATCCGGAACTGGCCCGCGAAACCTATCCGGACTATGCAAAGATTTTCGATGAAGGACTGGCCAATCATCCGGATCTAAAAGGAAAGCTCGACCGAGTAATAAAACTCAATGAAACCTATCAGGGGCAGACAGCGGCACAAAGAGCCAGCGGAAGCATAGCCGCTGAAAAGGAAAAAACAAAACTCCGTAGCAATCCAAAGAAATGGTTGCATGAACACTTTACGCGATTCTATACGGGATGGGTGGATGATAAAAACATCTTCTCTCAAGTCGTTGCAAGAGCCGAAGCGGAACTGGGGCATAAACTGGCTTATGACTACGACGTCCATAAACAAGCGCAAATGGCACTCAACCTTGCATCCAGCCGGTCGTTATTATTCCTCACCGGCGGGAAAGATACCAAGATTACGTACAAAGTTCTTAATACAGTCTATGGCAATGCCATCACGAAAACCGTGACAATGAAAGATATCATGGACGAACTGAACAAGGTATCTAAAGAGGACGTAGCCAAGACAGGAGCGGACAACGCTTATGATGCCCTGGGAAATTATTTAATCGCCATGCGTACGGAAGAATTGGAAAAACATTATCACGACGCTTATGCACGATCTGCCGGATTTGATGAAGAAGGTACGCAGGAAATCATTAAGAATACGCCGGAAAGCATTCGCAAGATTGCTCAAATGTATTGGGATATCAATACGAATGTAGTGAACATCCTACAGCAACAGGGGCTTATTTCCAAAGAACTTGCAGGAAAACTCCGTAAGTATAAGCACTATTGCCCGATGTACCGCGACATGTCGGACGGTATCACGGATATGGATGAAATGATAGCCAGTATCGGGATGTTCAATAATGGCGGCGGATATGCCAACATCAACAACGGTATCAAGCGGATTGAAGGCGGCGGAAAGCGTCCTATCCTTGACCCGATAACCTCGTTGTCACAGATGGCGGTATCCATGATAAGCAAATGCGAACGGAACAACGTCGCTAAGACATTCGTCAAACTGGGCCAAGATTTTGCCGGACTGGGAGATATCGTTGTTCGTGACCCGACACTGCAACACGCCGACCCGACGGCATTTGCTTTCACGGTATGGCAGAACGGAAAACAGGTTGTGTACAGGACGACACCGGAAATCTATGACGCCCTGACACACATGGATTCCAATTCAGCCAGTGCCGTTCTGGGAATTGCCCGTAACATCGCGCATACCTTGCGTACCGGCGCAACGATCAGTCCGTCGTTCATCGTCCGCAACTTCTTGCGTGATACCATGTCGGCAACGGTAAACTCCAAGACTGGGTTCATACCTATCGTTGACAGCATCCGCGGCGCATGGAAATTGCACTTTGACAAGAACTTCTCTGCTGAATATCACGCAAGCGGTGCCAGCATGTCAACGTACATGAGAGCAGATGCAGATAGCAGCCGTAACCTCACCAAGGAATTACTGGGCCATAAGTACGACTCGTACCCGGTTGTTGTTAAACAGGTACGTCAGCTTATCGGATATGCATGGAATAAGTACGAAAAATTCGGTAATTTGGTCGAAGACAGTACCCGTGCAGGAGAATTTATGCGTGCAAGGAAAAAAGGTATGTCGATTGACCAGTCTGGCCAGTTGGCGCGTGATATCACACTGGATTTCTCACGTCATGGCAAACGGGGGCAGGAATTTAATAAATACGTCCCATTCTTCAACGCAACGATTCAAGGGACAGACAAATTTATCCGCACATTCAAGGAAAATCCAATGCGTGCAATACTCACCACTACCGCATCTATTATCCTGCCGTCGCTGATTCTCTGGGCTATCAATCACGACGACGATTGGTATAAGGAACTCGATGAAAATACGAAATACACAAACTGGTGTATCAATCTGGGCAACGGAGCGCATCTGCTCATACCGAAACCGCAGGAAGTTGGTATCTTGTTTGGTTCCGGCGTTGAAGCGGTGCTGAATCAGTTGACTGGCACAGACCCGCACGGAATGAAAGAATGGTCTAAACAGTATGTAGAAGCGGTTACCCCTAGCCTGTATCCCGCCGTTGTCCGTCCGCTCATCGAATGGATGACGAATTACTCATTCTGGACTGGCCGGAACCTTGTTCCCGATAGGCTGAAAAAGACAATAGACGGGAAACCGATACCGTCTGAACAGCAGTTCACCAGCTACACCAGTGAATTGGCCAAGTCGCTGGGTGACACCTGGCTTGCAAAAAGCATTAAGCTGTCTCCTATTGCCATTGATAACTGGATTAGTGGATGGTTTGGCAGTGCAGGACGATTCCTTGCCAATATGCTCAACGACCCGATAAGCTACGTAAAAGGAAACAGTCGTCCCCCAGAACCGGCCAAATATTGGTATGAAATGCCATTTATTGGCTCTTTCGTTCGTCAGAACGGCCAGAACAGCGAATATGTTAATCGTATGTATGAAATCCGGGATGACATGAGTGAAGCCTACGAACGTTCTGAGGCTGGAAAACAGCGCAAAGGCAAAAAAGGATCATCGAATGAACCGAAGGAATTGAAGCAAGTAGATACCGCTGTAAGTTCGGTATCGAAAATCAACAAAGAAATCAAGGCCATTCGTAACGATCCGAAAAAGGACCCCGACCAGAAACGTCGGGAAATAGATATCCGGCGTGAAAAAATCAATGCCCTTGCAAAGAAAGTCGTAACAACGTTCGATAGATAAAGAGAAGGCACACTGTCCGAAGTGGATGGTGTGCCTTCTGTCGTTCCTGCCGTCAAAAAATCGTCAAAAAAAACTGGTTAAACGTGGTTAAATGTGGCTAATTTCGATGTGTTGAACAACCGCAGAGCTATTACAATGTCCAGTTTTATCCGGTTTGGGGAAATGTGAGACATTTTTCCCCTTTTCTGGTATACTGGAACTGTATGAAAAGAGTTTGGAAGTGAGGGGACACACATGATTACTTGCAACGGCAACGGCAGCTTTGACATGCTGGTTATTGGCGTCGATAAGAGGATGAAAGCCCTGCAGCGGGTACCCAAGGAGGATGTAAAGGCCCTGAAGGTATTTGTTGAGGAGCGGCCTGATATCGTAGATTATACATCGCTCTGTGTATTTCATTGTGCCAGTGGCAGCAAGGTGCACACGTATCTCCTGGTAGGGCTGGATAATAAGCCGGTACAGTATGCGACGTATGAGGATTTCCGCGTCGGCCGTAAAATCATGCAGGCTGCACGGAAGGAGAAGGTCCGGGAGCTGGCTCTTTTAATCGATACGTTGGAAATGGATATTCCATCGCTCATCGACGGCCTGTTGTATCAGAATTATGAATTTATCCAGTATAAGACCCAGGCGTCGCCCAATCTGGTCAAGAATATCAATCTGATAACGGCGAGTCTGCAGATCAAAGAGCTGAATACGCTCTGCTACGTGTATTCGTCGGTCTACGAAGGAATTTATCTGGCACGGGATCTGACGAATATGCCATCCAATGAGCTGACGCCACGGAAATTCGCCGACTGGGTACAGGAGTTGTGCAAGGGAGAAAATATTCACGTCGAATCGCTCAACAAATGGAATCTGGAAAAACGCCATATGGGCGGCATTGTAGCCGTCGGCAAGGGCAGTATGAATCCGCCGCAGCTCGTGTCGGTATTGTATCAGGGCGACCCGGACAGTAAGGAAGTGCTAGGGCTGGTCGGCAAGGGGATTCTCTATGACAGCGGCGGTCTGTCCCTCAAATCCCATGCCAATCTGGAATTCATGAAAGACGATATGGCAGGAGCCGCTGTAGTCCTGGGTGTCATCCGGGCGCTCATGCTCCTCAAGTATCCCGTCAATGTGATGGCTGTCATGCCACTGGCGGAAAATATCCCGTCGGGCATGTCTTACCGCGTTGATGATGTCATCACCATGTACAACGGCAAGACCGTAGAAATCAAAAATACCGATGCCGAAGGTCGCCTGGTCCTTGCCGATGCCGTAGCCTATGCCCAGGATAAGGGCGCAACGCGGATCATCGATTTCGCTACTCTGACCGGAGCCTGTGTGACGGCTCTCGGGACGGTGCGCAGCGGCATGGTCGGCAATGATCAGGAATGGATGAACCGCATTTTTACACTGGCAGAACGGGTCCATGAAAAGGTATGGCAGTTCCCGGCAGACCGGGAGTATGAAAAGCAGCTCCAGAGCGATATTGCCGATTTGAAAAATGTCGGCGGTCCCGAAGCCGGGGCGATTACGGCCGGCCTCTTCATCCGCCAGTTCATCAAGGAAGGGACGCCGTGGATTCATTTTGATATTGCCGGGACGGCTTTTCTGGAAAAGAAAGATGACACGGGCTATATAGGCGCGACGGGGACGGGAATCAAGACGGTCCTGGAATGGCTCAAAGGAGGCGGGTCTGTATGAAAGTAGATCTGCATATGCATACGACTTGTTCCGATGGTTTGTATACGCCGGAACAGCTGACACAGATGGCTGTAGAGGCGGGGCTGTCTGTCATGGCCATTTCCGACCATGATACGGTCGCTGCTTATTCGGGGCATACCTTTGCTCCGGGGGTACGGGTCATTCCGGCTATTGAAATGAGCAGTGATTACGATGGAGAAGATGTCCATGTTCTGGGCTATTATATCCATCCCGGCCAGAAAGACCTGATGGACTACTGCGCGCGGTTCAAACAGCGTCGGCTGGATCGTGCTCTGGAAATAGTGGATAAATGCATCTCTCTCGGCTATGAAATCGACCGCCGGCAGATAGAGGATATGCTCGCCAAGGGCGGTACCGTAGGCCGGCCGCATATTGCCCGCATGCTCGTAGCCAGAGGGTATTTCCCCGATGTAAAGGCGGTCTTCGATACCATATTATATCGTGGCGGTCCGGCTTATGTGCCGTATCACCGCCTGACTGTCGATGCCTGTATCGACCTGATCCATAAGGCGGGAGGGCTGGCTTTCCTGGCTCATCCGGGCCTGTTGAAGCGAACCTTGTCCCAGGTCCTGCAGTTTTCCTTCGATGGGCTGGAAGTCTATCACCCCAATAACCGCGGCCGCTGTGACGAATTCCTGCGCATTGCCCGGGATCATCACTGGCTGGTCAGCGGCGGTTCCGATTTCCACGGCGTGCCGGGCCGCTTCCCGGAAACGGTCGGGACCTATGCCGTAGAGGGAGAATGGGTACAGGATATACTGACGTATCCGCAGGTGCAGGCCGGAAACGTATAACCGGTGCGGATGCGGTGCAGGCAGGAAAGAAAGGATGATGAACGATGCATATTACCGGTTTTATCGGTGCCAGCGGGACAGGGAAGAGTTATCATGCCCTGGTCGTAGCCCACGAAAGGAATATCGACTGTATCATCGATGACGGCCTGCTCATCTATCAGAACCGCATCATCGCCGGTCAGTCTGCCAAAGAGGAATCGAACCGCATGCAGGCCGTGCGCCGGGCTATTTTCCTTGATCCGGCCCATGCAGAGGCCGTCCGCAAGGCCCTCGGGACAATCCAGCCGCCACGGCTGCTCATCCTGGGCACGTCGAAGCACATGATATGCCGTATCTGCGAGGCCCTGCGCCTTCCTTATGCCAGTGAATATATCCGTATCGAAGATGTGTCGTCGGCAGCAGAAATCGCCAAAGCCCGGGATATCCGCCTGAAGGAGGGCAAACATATCATCCCCGTTCCGACGATGGAGCTGAAATCTCATTTCCATGGGTATCTCCTCGATCCCATCCGCTCCTTCCTGTCTGGCCGGGGCGGCAGGAAAGCCGGTGTAGAGCAATCCGTCGTGCGCCCTGTGTTCAGCTATTACGGCAAACTCGTCTTTTCCGATGATGTCCTCTTTGCTCTCGTCCGCCATACACTGAACGGCATGACCGGTATCGCCCGGGTCAACCGGGTCAAGGTGGCCAAGAACTACTTGTCCCATGCCAATGGCCTGGCCATCATCCTGACGCTGACCATTTATTACGGGGAAAATATCCGCCAGCTTCTGCACAAGGTCAAAGACGAGGTACAGCAGTCTGTGGAATACACTACGGGAATGTCCGTGGATGTTATGAAAATTACCATTCGTGGCATTGCGCCCCGTCCTTGACAGGCCACAGGGGCCATGCTACCATTATTTATAACTGCATATGAGCTGTCAGGTGTCGCAAGACTCAATAGAAAAGCCGGTATAAGCCGGCGCGGTCCCGCCGCTGTAAGGAGGAGCGCTGCTGCAGAAACGTCACTGTACATCCGTATGGGAAGGCGCGGCAGGGTCATGAATCCGAGCCAGAAGAACTGCCTGACAAAGAATCACCGGCAGACCTGCGAGCGATGGGGAGGGGGATTAGGACTCTGTTCTGTATAAACCGTAAGGATGACGTATCCCTGCGGTTTTTTTATGTCTTGGTATATAGGAGTGGTAGCACCATGGAAGCGATTACGAATGGATTTTTATTGTTTCATAAGGGCGGGATTGTCATGTACATCCTCCTGTTATGTTCTTTGTTTGTCGTCTATATCGGCATGGAACGGGCTATTTTTTATACTCACATGGACGCAGGAGCCGCCTTTGCCCGGAATTTTTATACGTATATGAAACTGGGACAGTACGACAAAGCCCGCGAACTGGCAGAAGAAAGCCGGGGCGGACTGGCCTATATCCTGCGCGATGTGTTCGCCGGCCGTACCGGACGGGATGTGCGCGCTTATATAGAACTGCAGTCGGGCATTCTCATGGCAAAGCTGCGCAGCCGCCTGTACTATCTCAGCGTCGTCGTAACTCTTGGGCCGATTCTGGGCCTCCTTGGCACCATCATCGGCATGATCCGGGCATTCAGTATATTTAACGTACAAACTGGCCAGTCGGCCGCTATCACCGGCGGCGTCGGGGAAGCACTTATTGCAACGGCTTTCGGCCTCTGCGTTGCTATTCTGGCACTTTTGATCCACTCCTATTTTACCCAGCGTCTGGACCGGATCATCACCGATATGGAACTGTGCTTTTCGGCTCTCGAAACGGTGCCCCGGGAAAAGGAGGACTGAGCCATGCGTTTACGGGATCCGCGGTACTTCAAACAGCCGTCGTTTATGATTATCCCCATGATCGATGTCATGTTCTTTCTCCTGGTCTTTTTCATGATGACTTCCCTGTCCATGGTCGATTTGCGTACCATGGGCGTCCAGCTTCCCTTTGCTTCCCAGGCAGAGCAGCAGCCAGCGGCACAGTACGTCGTCACCCTGCGCAGGGACGGCTCGCTCTGGCTGGATGATGCGCCCATCGATAAGGAAACGCTGCTGGCGTCGGCCCGGAAACAGCAGCAGAAAGACAGCCGGTTCAACGTCGTCGTCCGTGCCGATAAGGGCATGGATTATGGCGATGTCATGGCCCTCCTTGATGACTTCAAGCGCGTGGGAGTCGTCCAGCTCGGACTGGCTGCAGAAAGTGGGGCAGAGCCGTGAAATGGGAAAAGAAGAAAGGACGCGTCGCAGCCGGCTTGTCTGTTTCCCTCCATGCGGCGGCCTATCTGGCCCTGGCGGCAGGCGGCTTTTTTACCATTGCCTACAACTACACCCGCCAGGAGCCTGGTGCCATTACAGTTTATAATGCCAATGACCTGGCTGGTGCCGGTGGCCAGGATGCTGCTGGGACAGACTATGATGCCGGGTCTTCCGGCGATCCGTCTCTTTCAACTGGTGCAGGAAGCCGTGATGAGACTGTGGCAAAGGAACCGGCTCTTACAGCTCCTGCCGGGAATACGTATTATCGGAAAGCGGTACAGATCGTCGCGGCAGCCGGCCAGTCTGTCCGGTCCGGAGCCGTGCGTGAGGTTTTTTCTGCTGCCGGCCATGGCGGCGGGAGCGGACGGGCTGCCGGACCGGGTACGTCCCAGGGCGCTGCACCGTCCGGTTCCATCCACGTCGCCGGTGCCGTAGCGGATTTTCTTGATACGGTACGTGAGATGCTGCCAGATATCCCCGAACAGGCAGAGACGGAACCGCCTTCGCCGTCCGTCCCGCCCCGTCAGTCCAATACGACTATCATCACCCAGAAGGAAATCCAGACCCACCGGGATCAGACGGTACAGGAAGCGCTGCAGCGCGTGACCGGTGTCACCGTCAACGAACAGGTGCCAGGCATTTCTTCCTTCGTGAAACTCAACGGTGATGACCGGGTGCTCATCCTCGTCGATGGACAGAGTCTGGCTAACGCCCAGGGCAGCGGCTACGGAAGGGGCAGTGTAGATCTGACCAGTCTGCCCGGCGTGGCGGCTATCGACCATATCGAAGTGACGAAAGGCAGCGGATCTGTCCGTTATGGCAGCGGTGCCGTCGGCGGTGTCATCAATATCGTTACGAAGAAAGCAGATCACGATGAATCGTCTCTTTCGGCTTATACTGGTTCCTGGAGCATGCATGGCTACACCCTCACGAACAGTGGCAGGCAGGGGGATACGTCCTGGCTGGTAAGCGGCAGCATGGAACGGCGCCAATATTATGCCTTTCCCCATGGCATCAATACGGATCATTCCCGCGGTGATATTTTCCGCCAGTCCTTCGACTTGAGACTGGACCAGGACCTGACCAAAGATAGTTCCCTTACGTTCAAGGCCTATCATCAGGATTACCGTGGCCATGGCTCGACGTTCCTGCCATCATATTCCCGCTCCCTGCCCCGGAACCTGCGGAAAGAACGCCTGCCAGGCTGGTATCTCAGCAATAATAAGGTAATTGAACGACTGATCAACAATTACAGTCTGACATATAATTTCCATACCCGTTCGTCCCAGCCGGGATTTTTCCGCTATTTCAACGATTATCAGCGCACGTTCTGGACCAATCATTTCCTGACCCGGACGCAGGGCCTGGAATGGCAGAATAACTGGCAGCTCGGACCTCATCAGCATGTGACGGCCGGCGCCGAGTGGACAGAGGACATGGGGACCAATTACGAGGCCCATTACATAGACAAGAAACGGCATAACAAAGCTATATACGCAGAAGATGCCCTGACATTCGGCAAGTGGACCGTGACGCCGGGATTGCGGATCGACGATAACAGTACCTTCGGCGTGCACCAGACACCGCGCCTGGCCATGAATTATAAGGCCAGTGACGCCTTCAACGTCTACGCTTCCTGGGGCCGCGTCTTTTCGCCGCCGCGGCTCAACGACCAGTTCTATGTGACGAGCTCTTCGCGGGGAAAAGAAGACCTGCAGCCGGAAGAAGGCTATACGCAGACGCTGGGATTCCAATATCAAATTCATCCCAAATCGTACCTCGAAGCCAGTATTTTCCATAGCCATCTGCGCAATGTCATCCGCTGGAACCGCAGCGTCACACCCCATGAAGCAGAAAATCTCGATGAAGAGGATAAACGGGGCCTGGAAGTGACGTGGAAGCAGAAAGTCAATGATCATTGGGACTGGACTGCCGGCTATTCCTATATCCGTACGCGGACAGACAGTGGACAGGGACTGGTCTTTGACGAGACGTATAATCAGCCCAACGGCTATCATGCCGGTGTGACCTATCACAGTAAGAAATGGCAGGCTTCTGTCGATATGACGGCAGGTACGGGCCGGAATGATACGTATTACAGCAACAATTCCTACGTCGTATGGAACGGCAGCGTCAGTTATGTCGCCAACAAGGATACGACCATCTATGGGAAAATCAATAATTTCAATGACGAAAGCTATGATTTGTATCACAATTATCCTGCCAGCGGCCGGAACTGGCAGATAGGTATCCAAAAGAAATTCTAGGAGGTGTCGGGAATGAAGAAATACATATGGCCTGTCTTTGTCCTCATGGGGCTGCTGGCCTGTCTGGGCCTTGCAGGATGCGGTCCGGAAAAACAGCCGTCATCGGCTTCGTCTGCCGTATTTGCCCAGGTGACCGATGATGCGGGCCGTACGGTAACGATTAAAGAAAAGCCAAAGCGCATTGTCGTCCTTTCCACGTCGCTGCTCAATTTTGCTGATGCCGTCGATGGTGATCTTGCCGGACGGGCGTCGGTCAGGTCGGACGCGGCGGAACTGCCGGAACGATATGCTGATGTCCCTGAAGTCGGGCCTGTCTACAATGTAAGCGTAGAAAAAATCATGGCCTGCCAGCCCGACCTGGTACTGGCCAATAAAAACCAGCACGAAAAACTCATCCCCCTGCTGGAACAAAACGGCGTGCCCGTCCTGGCCTTGACAACCAAGACGTACGACGATGTGAAGCGGAATCTGGCGCTCGTAGGAACACTCTACGGCAAAGAAGACCTGGCACAGGAAAAAATCTCTGCCATGGACAAAGAGATACAGGCTGTCAAAGAAGCCATCCCCAACGACCATCTGACCATCGCCATCCTCCATGCGACGCCCAGCAATGTCAGCCTGGAACTGGACAAGAGCATCGCCGGTGATGTGGCGCGTATCCTTGGATTTACTAATGTAGCCCAGGATGCAGCCGATACACTCGACGGCAGTGCCGAAAAGGTACCGTACAGCATGGAAGCGCTCGTAGAAAAGGACCCCCATGTCATTTTTATTACGTCCATGGGCAGAAGTGATAAAATCGAAAGCAGGCTCCGACAGGATGTGGAAAGCAGCCCGGCCTGGCAGACCCTTTCGGCGGTGCGGCAGAAGCGGGTGTATGTACTGCCGGAAAATCTGTTTCTCCTCAATCCGGGCCTGAACTATCCTGAGGCCGTCGCCTATATGGCAAAAGTCGTGTATCCCGAGGTCGTTCACTGATGGGGCGGCGCTGGCTGAAACGGCTCATACTGCTCGGGACCTTTGCCGTGCTGGCTCTGGGCGGTATCGTCCTGTCGGTCACCCAGGGGGCGGCTTCTGTCACATCGACAGAAGCCCTGCAGTTTCTCTTTGTCCCCGATGATAGCACCTTGTGCCAGATTATCTGGAATATCCGTCTGCCGCGGGCTGTGACCGGCGCACTGGTCGGCATGAATCTGGCTCTTTCCGGGGCCATACTCCAGGCGGTCATGCGCAATCCTCTGGCGGACCCTCATATTATCGGCATTTCATCCGGGGCGGGTCTCACGGGCATCGCCATCCTGATCTTGTTCCCGGCCTATACGTATCTCATGCCGGCCGCTGCCTTTACGGGTGCCATGGTGGCAGCTATCATGATTTATATTCTGGCCTGGAAAAATGGCATCAAGCCCGTGCGCATCATTCTGGCCGGCGTAGCCGTATCGGCCTTTCTTGGCGCTGCCATTTCCAGTCTGCTCATTTTCTACAGCGACCGCGTCCACGGCGCCCTGCTGTGGATGGTAGGGGGATTGGCTGCCCGCAGCTGGCACGATGTGACCCTCATCGTGCCCTATACGCTGGCCGGGCTGACCCTGTCGCTGGCAGGAGCCTATTATCTCAATCTGCTGCAGCTCGGCGATGACATGGCCCGCGGCCTGGGATTATCGGTCGAACGGGCCCGGCTGGGGCTGACAGCTATTGCGTCGCTCCTGGCGGCCAGTGCCGTAAGTGTGGCCGGACTCTTAGGATTTGTCGGGCTTATCGTGCCCCACATGGTGCGCCTCCTGGGAGGGACGGATTACCGCTATATTATACCGGGATCGGCTCTTCTGGGGATGGCAGTCGTGACCTGGTGCGATACGGTTTCCCGGGTCATTCTGGCGCCGGTGGAACTGCCCGTCGGCATCATCATGGCCTTTCTGGGAGCACCGTTTTTTCTGTACCTGCTGAGGATGGAACTGTGATGGATACACCGCAAGCCGTATCACTGAATCATATATCGGTGACGCTGGGAGATACCCCGGTCCTGCATGATATCAGCCTGAGCGTGGCACCGGGAGAATTTCTCTCCATCATCGGGCCTAACGGGTGTGGCAAAAGCACGCTCCTCAAGGTCGTCTGCCATATGATCCGGCCACAGTCGGGACAGGCATGTCTGTACGGCAGGCCCCTTTCGTCGTACAGCCGTCGCCAGCTGGCCCGCCATATGGCTATACTGACGCAGAAACACGACATTCCCGAGGACATGACCGTATACGAACTGGTCAGCCTGGGACGGTTTCCCTACCGGACCTTTTACCGCCGTTCTTTCACGGGGGAAAGGGAAATCATCGACAAGGCCATGGCAGACGCCGGCATCCAGTCCTGCCGGGACCGTCTGGTCCATACGCTGTCCGGAGGAGAGCAGCAGCGGGCGTTTCTGGCTATGACGCTGGCCCAGGAACCGCAGATCCTGCTCCTCGATGAACCGACGACGTACCTCGATATCCGCCATCAGCTGGATATATTGGAGCTCTTAAAGCATCTGAATGAAACGCTCCATCTTACGATAATCGTCGTGCTCCATGATATGAATCAGGCTCTACGGTACAGCCACCGCACGATGGTTATGAAAGAGGGGCGTATCATTGCCGGAGGCCCGCCGCAGGAAGTCATTACACCAGCACTGCTGCAGGATGTATTCGGCATATGCGGGGAGTCCGTCGTCACGTCTTCAGGCCGCCGCGTCCTCGTTTTTTAAGGGCTGGCAGGCCGGCATAGTTCGTGTTATAATTGAGAAAAAAGTAGTATACACTATATAGCAGGATAACCTATGGATACTTACGAAATCGTACAAGGAAAAAAATTGCGCTGCGGCTATACGACAGGAAGTTGTGCCGCTGCCGCCGCCAAGGCAGCGGCCCGTATGCTCTTTACCCAGAAGCCGGTTGCCAACGTGCGCCTCATGACGCCCCGCGGCATTATGCTGGATCTGGAGCCGGAAGATGTGATTATCCGGCCGGACCGGGTGACCTGTGCCATCCGCAAGGATAGCGGTGATGACCCCGATATTACCGACGGCATTCTCGTCTACGCCTCGGCAGAAAAAACAAAGCAGGGCATCTGCCTTCGCGGTGGTCCCGGTGTGGGCCGTGTGACCCGTGACGGCCTTTCCTGCCCCAGGGGAGGTCCTGCCATCAATCCGACGCCACGGCGCATGATAGAAGAAGCCGTGCGTACAGAAGCGCAAAAGGCCGGGTATACGAAAGGGCTGGTCGTCATTATTTCCATTCCCGGCGGAGAAGAGCTGGCGGCCCGTACGTTCAATCCCCGCCTGGGCATCGAAGGGGGACTGTCCATTCTCGGCACGTCCGGCATTGTCGATCCCATGAGTGAACAGGCCCTGATCGATACGATTCATACGGAAATGAATTCCCGCAAGGCTGGCGGCGTGCGCCATCTCCTTGCTTTTTTTGGCAATTACGGTGTCGATTTCAGCCGTGACAGGCTGCACCTCGACGTATCGAAGCGCGTTACCTGCAGCAATTACGTCGGCGAACTTCTCGATTATGCCGTCTATGAAGGATTTGAAGATGTCCTGCTCATCGGCCATACGGGAAAACTCATCAAACTGGCTATGGGCATCATGAATACCCATTCCCGCTATGCTGACGGGCGCATGGAATTCATGGCTCTCCAGGCTATGCTCTGTGGTGCCGGCCGGGATACGGGCCGCCGGATTTATGAGTGTACGACCACCGATAAGGCCGTAGAGATACTGATAGAAACGCAGCTGCTGGAACCGGTCATGACGGCTGCGGCAGAGAAAATTCAATACTACATGGACCAGCGGGTCCACCACGATATCCGCTGTGGTGCCATGATGTTTTCCAATAGTTACGGTGTGCTGGCCAAAACTCCTCACGCAGATGAACTCCTGGCCGTTCACCAGAAGGAGATGGGTGAATGAAAAAAGGAACGTTATATTGCGTCGGCATGGGTCCGGGTGACCCGGAGCTTCTGACTTTCAAGGCCTGGCATGCTTTATGCCACTGCCCCGTGCTGGCACTGCCGGAAGACCAGAGCGGCCGTCAGACTGCCGCCACTATCCTGAAAGAAGCGGCAGCCCGGCAGGACGGACTGTATATGGATGAAAAGACCATGCTGTCCCTGACCTTTCCCATGACCCGTGATGCGGCGGTATTGCAAAAAGCCCATGAAGACGCATCGCAGAAGGCCGCTGCTGTCCTCGACCAGGAACTGGATATAGCACTCATTACCCTGGGCTGCCCGACGGTCTATGCGTCGTGTATGTATATTCAGAAAGAAATCCGCCGCAGGGGCTATAATACAGTCGTCATTCCCGGTATTACCAGTTTTTCGGCGGCCGCGGCCCGTCTGGGGCAGTCCCTGTGTGAAAAAGACGAACCCCTTCTCATCGTACCGGCCGGACGGGACGATATACCGGACCTCCTGGACGTACAAGGAAGCAAAGTCCTCATGAAGGTGCCCCGCCATATGGGCACGTTAAAAAAACAGCTGCAGGAAAAAGGCCTGTTGTCCTGTGCGTCTCTGGTAGAACGCTGCGGCCTTCCCGGAGAACGGGTATGTACGGATATACGCGATGTAGACGATACAGGATATTTTTCTGTGATTCTCGTAAGACAGGAGGATGACCTATGATATATTTTGTCGGAGCCGGCCCGGGAGCCGTCGATCTCATAACCGTACGGGGCCAGAAACTGCTTGAAGAAGCAGACCTCATTATTTATGCTGGATCGCTGGTCAATCCGCAGCTGCTCCAGTTTGCAAAAGAAGGATGCCACATCTGCAACAGCGCCTCCATGACACTGGAAGATGTCCTCCGTGAAATGGAGCAGGCTGAGAAAAAAGGCTGGATGACGGTCCGCCTGCATACGGGCGACCCCTGCCTGTATGGTGCTATCCGCGAGCAGATGGACGCCTTGGACCAGCGGCATATTGCCTATACGTATGTGCCAGGCGTTAGTTCCTTTTCCGCCGCAGCAGCTGCCGTCCGCAAAGAATACACCCTGCCCGGCATCAGCCAGTCGGTCATTATCACCCGCATGGAAGGACGGACTCCTGTACCGGACGGGCAGCGCATTGCCGACTATGCGGCTCATCATGCGACCATGGTCATTTTCCTCAGCACGGGCCTTCTGGACAAACTGCAGACCGAACTCATCCGTGGCGGATACGCAGAGGATACGCCGGCAGCTATCGTATACAAGGCATCCTGGCCGGATGAACGGGTCTTTTACTGCACCGTCTCGACTCTGGCAGAAACGGCAGCAGCTGCCGGGATTACCCGGACGGCACTCATCCTGGTCGGTGATTTCCTCGATGGCCCCTATGACCGGAGTAAGTTATATGACCCGGCCTTTACCCATGGATACCGCAAAGCGTTCCAATAGCTCGTGTGAGAGGAGATGAAACGATGAAGGCAGTCTTGTTTTCCTTTACCCGGCGCGGTGCCAGACTCAGTATTTCCGTACAATCGTATCTGAAACTGTGTGGCTGGCAGGTCCGGGCATTGACAGGAAAGAAATTTATTTCCCTCGATTCCAAGCTGGAAGAAATCGAACCGGATCTGGGCAGTTGTACCGGCCAGGCTTTTTCTGAAGCAGAACTTCTAGTCTTTATCGGGGCATCGGGCATTGCCGTGCGCAGTATTGCCCCGTATATTAAAAGCAAGACGACTGATCCGGCCGTCCTGGTCATCGATGAAAAAGGGCAGTATGTCATTCCCCTCCTTTCGGGACACATAGGCGGTGCCAACCAGATGTCCCGGAAACTGGCAGGTTATCTCCATGGCCAGCCGGTCATTACGACGGCGACCGATGTCAATCATCTCTTTGCCGTCGATGAATGGGCGGCACGGAATCACATGGTCATTTCGTCCATGCGGGAAGCCAAGGCATTCTCGGCAGGCCTTTTGGACGGCGGCCCTGTCGGGGTATACAGTGATTTCCCAGTAGAAGGCGCACTGCCGGAAGGTCTGGAAATGCAGCCGTCAGGGCCTCTTGGCATGGCGGTCACTCTTAGTCAGGATTGTTATCCCTTTGCCGAAACGGTCGTGCTCCGGCCGCGCATCATCCACCTGGGCATCGGCTGCCGCAAGGATACGCCGGAGGAAGCTATCAGCCGCCTCGTGCTGCGGGAATTGCGCCGCCTGCGCATTAGTCTGAATCTCGTCGCCGATATTGCGACCATCGATATAAAGAAACAGGAAACGGGCCTGCTGCATTTCGCCAGGAATAATGCCATCCCCATTCATTTTTATTCGGCAGAGCAGCTAAATGCGGCGCCGGGTCTGGGATTTGCCTCGTCCCGGTTCGTACAGAAAACGACGGGGACCGACAATGTCTGTGAACGTGCTGCCGTACTGGCCAGCCGGGGAGGCCGTCTGCTGTTGCATAAAACCGTCCGCGATGGCGTGACGTTGGCCATTGCCTGTGAAGAATTCTGCGTCAATTTTGAAATGATGGAGTAACCCTATGAATAAAAAATTATATGTCATCGGTATCGGGCCCGGCTCTCGTGAGGAAATGACTTTCCGGGCTGCTCACGCACTGGAAGAATGTGATGTCATTGCTGGTTATAAGACTTATACGGACCTCATCCGGGCCGATTATCCCGATAAAGACTATATCGTTACGGGCATGACGAAAGAGACGGACCGCTGCCGCATGGCTCTGGAACGGGCACAGGATGGCGCCTGTGTCGCTCTCGTATCCAGTGGCGATGCTGGCGTCTATGGCATGGCCGGCCTGGTGTATCAGCTGGGCACCGCCTATCCCGATGTGGATATTACGGTCATACCGGGGATTACGGCGGCCTGTTCCGGAGCAGCCCGTCTGGGAGCCCCGCTCATGAATGATTTCTGCCTCATTTCCCTGAGCGACCTCATGACGCCGTGGGAAACGATTGAAAAGCGTCTCGACTATGCCGCAGCAGCTGATTTTGTCATCTGCCTGTACAATCCGGGAAGCCACAAGCGGGCTGATTACCTCAGGAAAGCCTGCGCGATTATCTTACGCCATCAGAAGAGAACCGTTCCTGCCGGCCTGGTCCACCATATCGGCCGGCAGGGAGAAGAAACGAAGCTTATGACACTGGAAGAATTGCAGGATGTTGAGGCTGATATGTTCACGACCGTATTCATCGGAAACAGCCAGACGGAAGTCATCGATGGCCACATGGTGACGCCCCGCGGATACAAGCTGCTGTGATGGGGGCGCTTTGGATTATCGGCGGTACAACTGAAGGCCGGGAGCTGGCTGACTATGCCGGCAGAAAGGGAATCGGGACGTATGTCACGGTGGCTACAGCATACGGCGCGTCCCTGATCCAGTCATGGCCGTCCCTTGTGGTCTGTACGGGACGGCTGACCGAGGAGGCTATGGAACGATTCCTGACAGAGCATGCCATTTCCCTGGTAGTCGATGCCAGCCATCCCTATGCGTCAGTCGTGACCGATAACTGCCGTGCGGCCTGTATGCGCCGCCATATCCTGTATATCCGTGTGGCCCGGCCTGTCTCCCCGCACAGGGATGTTCTTGCCGTCTATTCCATGGAAGAGGCGGCAATGGTCCTCAGTCATACAGAGGGAAATGTCTTTCTCACGACGGGCAGTAAGAATCTGGATGTGTTCACTCATGTCCCGTCCTATGAAAAGCGGTTTTACGTACGCATCCTGCCTCTCAGGGATTCACTGGAACGGGCTTTATCTCTGGGATATGCGCCAGGACATATCATCTGTATGCAGGGACCTTTTTCGGCGGAGCTGAATGTGGCCATGTTCCGTCAGTACAAAGCCCGCTTTGTCGTCACCAAAGATTCGGGAAAACCGGGCGGATTTACAGAAAAACAGGAGGCAGCCCGCATGGCTGGTGCCCGGCTGATTGTCGTCGGACGGCCGCCGGAAACAGGCGATTCGCTGCAGTCCGTAAAGGCGCGGCTCGATGCTCTTTGCCACAACCTATAAGAACAGATGGAGAGGAGAAGAAATGATGGATGTCTATGTCATCGGTATTGGTCCGGGAAATCCGGCTTATCTGACAGAACGGGCCCGTTCTATCATCGCGGCCTGCCCGGTCCTTGCCGGAGACCGGCGTATGCTGGCTCCCTTTGAAATGGAAGGGAAACAGCTCGTCGCGACGTACAAGATGGAGGAACTGCGCCAGCTGGCAGTGTCCCTGCTTCCTGATGGCGGTCCACTGGCCATACTGGTGTCGGGCGATGTCGGATTCTATAGCCTGGCAGCGCTCGTAAAGGACCTGCCGGGATGCCGTATTCATCGCATCCCCGGCATCAGCAGCCTCGTATATTTTGCCTCTCTTTTGCAGACGAACTGGCACGATGCGTACATCGTCAGCCGCCATGGGCGATGCGATTCCCTGACAGAGGCTGTACGCCATCACGGGAAGGTATTCTGCCTCACCGGTGGCAGTGACACGCCGGCCGCCTTATGCCAGACGCTCTGTCATGCCGGGTTGGGACAGGTCCGGGTGGCTGTGGGATGCCGCCTTTCCTATGAAGATGAACAGGTAACCGAAGGTATGGCAGAAGAACTGGCAGGCTGTCCGGAAGACGATTCTCTGGCTGTCATGATGATCTGGAATGACGGGGCCCGTCCATGGCAGCGGCCGGTCCACGGTCTTCCTGACGAGTCTTTCATCCGTGGCAATGCCCCCATGACCAAGCAGGAAATCCGCAGTATCGCCCTGTCCCGGCTGGCACCATCCCCGGATGCCGTCGTCTATGATATTGGGGCCGGTACCGGTTCCTGTACGGTGGAACTGGCTCTTCTGGTCCCGATGGGAGAAGTTTTTGCCTTCGAAATCGATGCCGAGGCCCGGACGGTCCTTGACGCCAATATCGATCATTTTTCCCTGAACAACGTGACCGTCGTCGCCGGGAACGCCGCCCGGACATTGCCTGATGTGACTGCCGTTCCGGACGCTGTGTTTATCGGCGGGACGAAAGGGAACATATCGGCCATACTGGATGAGATATACCGCAAGAACCCTGCCTGCCGCATCGTCATGACGGCCATCACCGTCGAGACACTGGCAGCGGTTACGGCGTATTATGCAGCCCGTCACGATTATATACTGGATATCACCCAGGTCATGACAGCCCGGTCACGTCATATAGGCAGCAGCCATATGATGATGGCCCAGAATCCCGTATATATCATGACTGCCGTCTGCAAAACCGCCCCAGACGGAGAGAGGAGAACTTCATGCCCACAGTGAATCTGCCACGCCTCATGATGGCTGCGGCCAGCAGTCGCAGCGGCAAGACGACCGTCGTCTGCACACTCCTGGAACTGCTGCGCCAGCGGAACTACAAGGCAGCTGCTTTTAAGAGTGGGCCCGATTATATTGATCCTATGTTCCATACGCGGGTGCTGGATACGCCGTCGTATAATCTGGATCTGTTCCTCCTGGGACGGGGCGGAAAGGGAAGGCAGGAAGCCTGCCGCCTGTTGGGACGGCATGGCAGACAGAAGAAGATTGCCGTACTGGAAGGAGCCATGGGCTATTACGACGGCATCGGTACAGGCAGTGAAGCCAGTGCCTATGAACTGGCCGCCGCGACGGAAACACCGGTCGTGATCGTCGTCGATGGCCGCGGCAGTGCCCTGACACTGGCGGCCGTTCTAAAAGGGCTGGCTGTGTTTCGCAAAGACAGTCATATTGCCGGTTTCATTGTCAACCGGATGAAACCCATGGTATATGACCGTTACTATCGCGTCTGGGAAAAAGAATCGGGACTTACTGCACTGGGATATCTGCCGGACATGCCGGATTGTTCCTTTTCCAGCCGTCATCTGGGACTGGTGACGGCTTCAGAAATCGAAAACCTGCAGGATATACTGGGAAAGTTAGCCGATGCAGGGGCAAAAAGCCTGGACTGGGATGCGATAATGAAGCTGGCCCGCACGGCTCCGCCTCTTGCCTGGGATGAACCGGAAATGCCGGCTCCGGCAGATACGGTTCGTCTGGCTGTCGCCCGGGATGAGGCATTCTGCTTCTACTATGAAGACAGTCTGGATGCCTTGCGGTCCTGTGGGGCGGAGCTGATTTTCTTCAGTCCCCTTCACGACGGTAGCCTGCCTGATTGTGACGGCCTCTATCTGGGCGGCGGCTATCCGGAACTGCATGCACAGGATCTGAGCCGGAACGGGAGCATGCTCACATCCATCCGGCAGGCCATCCGGCAGGGCATGCCCTGTCTGGCTGAATGCGGGGGATTCATGTATCTCCATGATTATTACCGCTGTCAGAACGGGCAATTGCTCCCCTGGGCCGGCGTCATTTCCGGCGAAACGTATATGACCGGCAGTCTGCGCCACTTTGGCTACGTGACGCTGGAGGCACAACAGGATACGCTTCTGCTATCCCGTGGTGAGACCATGACAGCCCATGAATTCCACTATTCCGGCAGTACTGCCTCTGATGATGCCTGTATGGCCTATAAGGCCGGGAGCAGCCGCCAATGGACATCCATCGTTGCCAGAGGCCGCCTCTTTGCCGGGTATCCTCATATCCATCTCTGCGGCTATCCGGACTGTGCATCCCGATTTATCGATGCCTGCCGCCATTTCAGAAAGGAAGTGCAACCATGAAAATAGAACATATCCTGCCTGCTGATATTGAACGGCGCAGTATGGAAATCATCGAAGAAGAACTGGGGGATATTATCCTTCCTACGGAGGAAAAAGATATTATCAAGCGTGTTGTCCATACGACGGCTGATTTTGATTACGTACGGAACCTGCGTTTCAGTCCCAATGCTATCCGGCGCGGCCTGGAAGCGCTGAAGCATGGCTGCACGATTGTCACCGATACGAATATGGCCTGTATGGGTATCAGCGCGCCAGGACTTAAACGACTTGGGGCCAGCAAAGTGTGCTATATGGCCGATAGTGATGTGGCACAGGCGGCCAGGGCACAGGGGACGACGCGGGCGCAGGCATCTATGGACAAAGCAGCCGGTCTTACAGGGCCACTGATCATAGCCGTCGGCAATGCGCCTACGGCTTTATTGCGGCTGAAAGAACTCATAGAGAACGGGCGGATCAATCCGGATCTGGTCATTGCCGTACCGGTGGGATTCGTAAACGTCGTCTATGCCAAGGAAGAAATCATGGAAGCCGGCGTTCCCTACATCACTGCTATAGGGCGCAAGGGCGGCAGCAATGTCGCGGCGGCTATCTGCAATGCCCTGATTTATAAATTGACGCGCCAGGCCTGACTACCTGGAAGAAAAGAGGGGATATGATGAATTGGAAAGTCGTTCTGGCTATTCTGACCTGCAACATCCTCTTTATGTCCTTCAGCTATACGATGCTCATTCCCTTCCTGCCGCTCTATCTGACGGACGAACTGGGAGTCCTGCCGGGAGATGTCCATCTCTGGTCGGGCATCGTGTTTTCGTCTACCTTTCTGGTCAGTACCATCATGGCACCCATATGGGGGAAACTGGCTGATGTCCATGGGAAAAAGCCCATGGCTATCCGGTCGTGCCTGTTCCTGTCGCTCAGTTATTTCTGTGGCGGTCTGGTCACCTCGCCGGAGCAGCTGACACTCATGCGGCTCCTACAGGGCTTTGCCTACGGGCTGTGGCCTATGGATCTGGCCATTATGACACTCTATTCTCCCGAAGAAAAGCTCGGATTCTGCCTGGGGACCATGCAGGGGGTCATGACGGCCGGCAGTGTCCTGGGCCCTCTGTTTGGCGGCATCCTGTCCGATTTGTTCGGCATGCGCTTTTCCTTTTTTATCGCCGCTTTTTTCCTGTTCCTCAACGGCCTCATGTTCATTTTCTTTATCAAAGAGCCGCCTGATCCGGGAAAAGACGATGCCAGAAAAGAGTGCCATCTGACCCAGATGGATGTATTGCGCCAGCCTCTTCTGCGCAATATGCTGCTGTGCGGGGCGCTGATCCAGATGGTCATCTTCATTCTCCAGCCTGTCCTGTCTACGTATATTACCAGCCTGGCCGGAGACATTCCCAATCTGACACTTACAACGGGATTCGTCATTTCTCTGTCCGGCGTTTCCGGTGCCATTGCAGCGCCTTTATGGGGGAAAGCGGGACAGAAAAAGGGATTCATCCGCGTTCTCACTATATCGATTTTTGTCACCGGTATCGGGGAAGCTCTGCAGGGACTCCCCAGCACACTGGCAGCGTTTTCCCTTACCCAGTTTACCATCGGCCTCTGTTTTTCCGGCATCAATCCGGCCCTCAATGCCATCATGGCTCAGCATACGCCGCCGGATTTCAAGGGACGTATTTACGGCCTGCTGTTTACGGCACAGCAGCTCGGTTCCATGGCGGGGCCCCTCCTGGGAGGGATTCTGGCTACCTGGTGGGGCATGAAATCTATCTTCTTCGTCATGTCGGTTATCCTGCTGGCAGCCAGTTTCTGGCTTTATCACACGTACCATAACCGGGACCCAAAACCGGTATGGTTCTGAAAACAGCACAGGGAATACAAAAAAGAGACTGTCTGTGTATCCGCCCTGAAACGTTCCTGCTTGACGTTTCAGGGTACGGTACAGACAGTCTCTTTCACGTATCCTGCTGGTATATGACTATATCTAAAATACGATTTTGACCCGTTCGTCAATAGGCAGCTTTTCAATCGGTCCCGGCTGGCTCAGGGGCTGGCCGAAGGGCATCTGGGCAATGAGCTGCCACGAAGACGGCACATCAAATTCACTGGCCAGGGCTTCGTCGATGAGCGGATTGTAATGCTGCAGATTGGCAGCCAGGCCCATGTTGGCAAAGAGTGTCCACAGGGCATACTGCATCATGCCGTTGGCCTGCTGGGCCCATGTAGGGAAGTTGGCTGCATACAGAGGGATGATATGCTCCCCCTATGAGAGACAGTAAAAAATAAAACTGTCATCATAGGGGGA
>ERZ773248.81-NODE-81-length-130749-cov-5.589277_pt1 | contig 130749 bp, 121 predicted proteins | sample MGYA00580518_ERZ773248 | MGnify/ENA primary metagenome ERZ773248 (study PRJEB29015, sample SAMEA2737762) | human gut metagenome | biome: human gut; feature: human-associated habitat; material: faeces | place: China | collected 2012 ...
TGGTATTGGTAGCCAGGGCGCGGGCTGCAACGTGGAAGACGCCCGGCAGGAGTTCACCGGCAATCTTGTACATATTCGGAATCATGAGCAGCAGCCCCTGGGAAGCCGTATAGGTCGTGGTCAGAGCACCGGAAGTCAGGGAGCCGTGTACGGCACCGGCAGCGCCGCCTTCAGCCTGCATTTCCTGAATCTTGACAACCTGGCCGAACATGTTCTTGACGCCCTTGGTTGCCCATTCATCCATTTTTTCTGCCATAGTCGAGCTCGGCGTAATCGGATAAATGGCTGCTACATCGGTAAATACATAGGACACATAGGCGGCAGCCGTGTTGCCGTCCATGGTCATCATTTTCATTGCCATTGGAAACTCCTCCTAAAACGTAACTAAATGTTAAAGCGCAGATATAATGTTTCGTTATTTCATAAAGAGCCAAAAAGAGGCTGCAGCAACATAACTCTATATGTATTTTGCTGCAGCCTCCCTTAGCGTTATGCAATTAATCAGAGTGGGATTCTGTCTGCATTACCAATATTATTTAATCAGATCGAGAGCCTGTTTGAGGTCAGCGATGATATCATCAGCATCTTCCAGACCTACGGAGAGACGTACCAGACCTTCGCTGATGCCGGCAGCTTTCAGTTCTTCCGGTGTGTAGGTGGAGTGCGTCATGGAAGCAGCATGTTCGATCAATGTTTCAGCATCGCCGAGAGATACTGCCAGGCTGCACAGTTTGACATTGTTCATAACGATGGCGCCTTCTTCTCTGCCACCTTTGAGTTCGAAGGAAATCATGCCACCGGGCAGACGCATCTGTTTCTTAGCCAGTTCATACTGCGGGAAGCTCTTCAGGCCAGGATAGTTGACTTTTGCAACAGCCGGATGGCTTTCGAGGAATTCAGCAACTTTCATAGCGTTGGCCGAATGTTTTTCCATACGCAGAGCCAGCGTCTTCATGCCGCGGGCAATAAGGAATGCGTCAAACGGGCTGAGTACGGAACCAGTCATATCTTTGATACCGAAGAGACGTACGTTGTTGATGTATTCCTGAGAACCAACTACGAAGCCGGCAATAACGTCGCCATGGCCGTTCAGATATTTAGTAGCGGAATGAACAACTACGTCAGCGCCGAGGGATAACGGTTTCTGGATGTACGGCGAGCAGAAGGTGTTATCAACTACGACTGTGATATCGCCCATTTCATGAGCCATCTTGCTGATGCCTTCGATATCGGAAATCTTCAGTGTCGGGTTAGCCGGTGTTTCGAGGTAAATAACACGGGTATTCGGTTTGATAGCTTTCTTGACAGCATCCATATCAGTAATATCGACGAAGGATACTTCTACGCCATAGCGGGTCATGCCGTGGTTCAGGAGAGCGAATGTGCAGCCATAGAGCGTATCGCTGGCTACTACATGATCACCTGCATGGAGCAGTGTCCAGAGAGCGGAAGAGATAGCACCCATACCAGAAGCTGCGGAGCAGCAGGCTTCGCCGCCTTCGAGCATAGCAACTTTTTCTTCAACCTGTGTATCGGAAGGATTGCCGAGACGGGAATAAATATAGCCCGGTTCTTTTAAAGCAAAGCGGGCACCGCCCTGTTCAGCCGAATCAAATACGAATGTGGAAGACTGATAAATCGGGTTGGTCAGTGCACCGAATTCATTTTTCATAGCACCTGCGTGAATAGCCTGTGTAGCAAAACCCATTTTCTTCAACATTTCTTTTTCCATTACAATTTCCTCCTTAAATTATATAGAATGATAATATATAACACTATTCAAAAGCTATACAGCTTTTAATAAACAAACTATATTTTCTTGTTTTTATTTCGTTTCCTCTTGACAATGTAAGTGTAACATAATGCTGCCCCTTTGTATAATACGTATCGCTCGTACTATTACATAGTTTTAAACTATATAAATTCCAGCGCAAAAAAACTGCACTCCATTGAGGCAGTGCAGTTGATAGTTACTTATTACGTTATACGATGTAGTACCGGTACATTCCGCCAACTTCCTGACGACTCAGTTTTCCGTGGTGAAGCAGGTATTCAATATGGGCCAGTGTTTCTCCCATAGCAAACCATTTCTGGGTCGGCGGGAATTCAGCCCATGACTTGCCCCGCATAGACCAGGAAAGGCAGGGCGCCAGTTCGAAGGCTGTCGCTCCCGGATGCGTGGCAGCGGCCTGCAGCACTTCGTCGAGGCGTCTGGCATGATGCTTCCGCAAGGCATCGATACGGCCGGCAATAGACGTATCTCCTTTGCGATGTCCTGGCAGGGCCAGCCGTACAGGCAGGTCATATACCTTATCCAAGCTCTGCAGATACCGTTCCAGCGCATCAGGCATATGATACCAATACTGAATATTCGGCGTAATATCGAAGAGAATATGGTCACTGGTAAATATAATTTCTTTTTCCGGTATATACAGGCAGCACAGGCCTTTTGTGTGGCCCGGCGTATGAATGACCTGGAACTCCATACCAGCCAGCTGTATCCGTTCGCCATCGCGTACGGCCCGTACCGTAAAAGACGGGTCCGGCGAATATTTCCGCGCCTGATTGGAAAACTGGTTTTTTATCTCTTCCGGCGGCATCCCTTCAGCCATAAACTTTTCCTCCGCATATCGCCAGGTACTGCCATCGGCTGAATCGACAAGGTACTGATAGTCATCGGGATGCATATAAATCCGGCTTCCTGACCGGGAAAAATCTCCTACAAGCCCTGTATGATCGGCATGGAGATGTGTCAGAAATAAATCGGTCCGGGCCAGGTCCACATGAAGGCTGGCCAGTCCCGAAAACAGTGCTTCCCGGCATTCCGGCCGGTTGAACCCTGTGTCAATGACCAGAAACCGGTCTCTGCCGCGTACGACGTAGGAATTCAGGTACCGCAGCGGATTGTGGGGCAACGGTACTTCGATGCGGTATATATCCGGTTCTGCGCATATATGTTCAATCATAATATAAAACTCCTTATCTCTGGAATATCATCTAATTATAACACAAAACACCAGAAACACGGACAATCCTAAGCTGTCCGCATTTCTGGTGTTTTGTCCTGTGTAAAAGAGTGTCAACAACTTTACCTTCAGGAATACATAAAAATAATAACACGATGCAAAATACATAAATACATATCTAATTTAAAAGCAAACCTTTACCAATCCCCCTACAACTATACTCCCCCATGCCGCTATGCGGCGGTTATCACGAACCGATGTAAATCTACGCATTATTTCTTTTTACAGAGAGCCTTTACATACCCCCATATGCAGCCGTTCTCACTGCCCCCACAGCTTGTCCGGCCGGTTCTCTGTGCCATTTGATCTCCCCAGATGCAATGGCATCTCTTTCCCTGTCTGCAATAAAAAAAGCCCCTGCTGCATGTCATATGCAACAGGGGCGATGTATCGCGGTACCACCCTGATATTATACTCAGTGTCTTATGAGACGTCTCTAACGCGGAATCACGTCTGTGCCTCCTGTTTCTCTAGAAAAAAATTCGGCACAGCTGCTCCCGGGCGAAGTCGGATATACTGATTTTCCCCCGGCTCTCAGCAACCGCCGGTTCTCTGTCAGAAAATACAAATCATACCCTTTACCCTATCATAGCATTTCGTGGCATGTATCTTTAAAATATATGCCTATAGGAAAGATTGAATACATTATCTACGAAAATTCATTTCCTGTCAAGGCCTTTATTTTAGTTTTTTGCCATTTTGCTTAAATTAAACGTTTAATCAGTGCGTTCCTGCTTTATTCTTTTTTCTTCCGGGGATTAAACCGGTTCATCCCCTTATCTACACCCAGCTTCAAACAGCCCAGAACGGCGTCTGCTGCTTTCTTGAGGCCTTCTTCATATTCTGGCACCAGTTCGTCTGGAAAGGGCGTCAGAACGTGATCTACGACATCATGATGGGACAGCGGGCGGCCGATGCCGACGCGGAACCGGATGAACCGTTCACAGCCATGGGCCAGAAGACTCTTGATGCCATTGTGACCTCCGGCACTGCCGCTGGTCCGGATACGCAGCCGGCCTACAGGCAGATCCATATCGTCATATATGACATAGACATCGGTTTCATCCAGTTTGTACCAGCGCATGAGCGGCCCTACAGCAGCTCCGCTGTTATTCATATACGTCTGGGGTTTGACCAGCAATATCTTCTCGCCGTCATTCATCGCCTGGGCTACCAGAGCATCCATCTGGCTGCGCCAGACCGTGACGCCAAGTCGTGATGCCAGTTCATCAATGACCCGGAAACCTGTATTATGTTTTGATTTTTGATATTCCCGGCCCGGATTGCCCAGACCCACTATCATGTGCACGCTTATACCTGCCTCTTATTTATCAAACAGACGGCTGACCGATACGTCATGGAAGATACGCATAATAGCTTCACCGAGAAGCGGCGCTACCGAAAGGACTTTAATCTTGTCAATCTGTTTTTCTTCCGGAAGAGGAATCGTATTCGTAATGATCAGTTCCGTAATAACCGAATTCTTAATGCGGTCTACAGCGGGATCCGTGAGGACAGCATGGGCACAGGCAGCATACACACGGGCAGCACCCATTTCTTTCAGGGCCTTGGCTCCGCCGCACAAGGAACCTGCCGTATCTACGATATCATCGACGAGGATACAGGTCTTACCTTTGATATCACCGATGACATTCATGACTTCCGCAACGCCCGGACGGGGACGGCGTTTTTCAATAATAGCAATAGGAGCATTGACGCGGTCAGCCAGATCACGGGCACGGGTTACCCCGCCAAGGTCCGGGGAAACGACGACGATATCGCCCATATCACATTCTGCTTTCTTTTGATTGATATATTTAGCAATAATAGAAGCAGAGCCGAGATGATCGACAGGAATATCAAAGAATCCCTGAATCTGACCGGCATGGAGATCCATCGTAACGACACGGGTAATGCCGGCAGTCGTCATCAGGTCAGCCACTAATTTGGAAGTAATCGGTTCACGGCCGCGGGTCTTACGATCCTGACGGGCATATCCGTAGTACGGTACGACTGCCGTGATGTGACGGGCCGAAGCACGTTTCAGAGCGTCTGCCATAATCAGCAATTCCATCAGCGTATCATTGGCCGGCTGACATGTAGGCTGAATAACAAAAACATCCTTGCCGCGGACACTTTCATCAATCATGACCTGAATTTCACCGTTGTTGAATTTGCCGACAAAAGCCTTGCCCAGTTCCAGGCCAAGATAGTCTGCAATTTCTTTTGCCAGTTTCGGATTGGCATTACCTGTAAAAATTTTCAGCTTTTTCCCGTCTTCGTAACTCATGGTGAGCCTCCTAATTAAATAGTGAAATATAATAACAGCAGTACCAATGGAACTTACTGGTTATTTCTTATATGTGTCGTCTTTTACCCAGCCTTCGATATTGCGCTGTCTTGCCCGCCCTACAGAAAGAGCTTTGGCCGGAACGTCCTTGGTAATCGTCGAGCCAGCGCCGACATAGGCATAGGCACCAATAGAAACAGGTGCCACGAGATTGCTGTTGCATCCCACAAAGGCGTGATCTGCAATGGTCGTGCGATGTTTAATTTTGCCATCGTAATTGACGGTAATCGTTCCACAGCCGATATTGACGCCGCTGCCGACATCGCTGTCGCCGATATAGCTCAGGTGCGGCAGTTTGGTACCATCGCCGACGTTTGAATTTTTTACTTCCATATAGTTGCCAACCTTGACATGATTGCCAATCACCGTATTGGGACGGAAATGGACAAACGGCCCGATTTCACATCCATCCTTGATCTGGCAGTCATGGGCATAGGTAAATTGTAAATGATCGTGAGAGCCCATTTGTACGTTTGTCATGCGGACGTATGGCCCTATCTGGCAGTCTTCACCGATAACGGTATTTCCTTCCAGGATCGTTCCCGGATACAGGACCGTATCCCGGCCTACTACTACCGTCGTATCTACATAGGTATTTGCCGGGTCGATAATAGAAACACCATCGGTCATCAATTCGTCGAGCTTGCGGCTGCGCAGGACCTGTTCTGCTGCCGCCAGCTGCTGCCGGGAATTGACTCCCAGCGTTTCTTTATAATCAGGAGCGGCAAACGCACTGACTATCTTTCCTGCATTCACCAGCATGCCGATAATATCCGTCAGATAGTATTCACCCTGGGCGTTATTATTATTTACGTTGTGCAGCATCTGCCAGAGTAAAGACAAATCAAAACAGTATATGCCGGCATTGACTTCATCGACGGCCAGTTCTTCCGGTGTCCCGTCTTTCTGTTCGACGATTTTTACCACCTGACCGGCTTCATCACGGATAATCCGCCCATAACCGGTAGGATCCGGCATATGCGCTGTGAGGATCGTAGCCGCAGCACCGCTCTTTTCATGCCAGTCCAAAAGAGATGCAAACGTGTCTTTCGTAACCAGCGGCGTGTCGCCACAAGTAACAAGCAGCGTGCCTTGTTCATCCTTCAGCAGTGCTTCCGCCTGCAGGACAGCATGCCCTGTTCCGAGCTGTTCCTTCTGCATCACTGTTTCTGCTTCATTGCCCAGATATTCCTGTACCATTTCGCCGCCGAAACCGACTACGACAATCTGCCGCCGTGTACCAGCTGCTTTTACGGTCCGCAGGACTTGTTCTACCATCGGCACCCCGCCGACTTTGTGCAGAACTTTGGGAAGACGGGATTTCATTCTCGTCCCCTTGCCTGCTGCCAAGATAAGTGCAATCGTGTCTTTCATTCAGCCTTAGCCTCCCTGGTGTTAAATAACTTTACCATGTCTTTTTAGAATAACACAAACACTGCCTAAAATACATAGCAATTTTACAAAAAATTGCCACAAATTAGTAAATTCTCTTATGCTTCTTTGACATGCAAAAAGGAGAGGGTGACACCTCTCCTTTTCTCACTCTATCAATTTATAAAACATGGACAACGACATTCTGTCTGCCAAAATTCAAAGCTTCTTCCCGGTCATCCATTCCCAGGTCGATACGGTTGCCAACAATGGCTCCGCCCGTATCATCGGCAATGGCATCTCCGTATCCTTCAATATACAGCCGCGTTCCCAGCGGAATAACATCGGGATCAACGGAAACAAGGCCATGGGTCAGCCGGTGACCTCCCGCAGTGATACCACTGTTTCCCGGATCATCTGCCGTATAAGCCGTAGCATCCATCACCATGCTGTACTGGTATGAACCACTTTCTTCAGGCACTTCGCGCCCGCTGGCATCAGCCAGGGCCTGCATCGTCTGTGTTCCGACAACTCCGTCGGCGTCTAACCCATGATCTGCTTGAAAGCGACGCACAGCACTTTGTGTACCACTGCCAAACACACCATCTGCTCCATCAGATAAATATCCAGTGTCAATGAGCATATATTGCACACTCTGAACAACAGAGCCGGTCATTCCCATTTCTACGTTCGCAGACGCAAGCGAAGAAAATGCAAAAACAAATAAAGCTGTGAGTAAGAAGACTATTCGTTTCTTCAAAAAACCACCTCTTTGCTAACATCAAAAAATCACATCGACAAAATTATAGCAAAAATGGCACAATAAGTCAAAAAAATACGTATTTATGCATCGGTTTTTGTCTATTTATACTTCATTCTTTCTCTGCTCACTCTTTATCATCCTTTATTTGTCACACTTTAATCATATTTTTTTATTACCAGGTACTAATTTTAATAATTATTATGCATTTTCGTGTTCTACCAAGTTCCGGACTTTTTCTGCCGCTTCGACGGAATCCGTCAGGACATACAGGTAATCTCCGGCACATAAACGGGTATGATAATCGGGAATAATTTCTTCTGTTCCCCGTTTAATATCGACTAAGGCAACGTGATCCGGCCAGTCAATCCGGCCAATATATTTTCCATCGACAGCACTTCCACTGCTGATAGTCAGCTCCAGAATATTACGCCGTTCTTCTGCAGGAAGTACTTTATGTCTCGTAGTAAGAGACCGTTTGAGCAGCGTATCATAAATCGGCTGCCCTCCCAGGAGTTGTGCCGTAGCCAGAGCAATCATAGACGCTGTACAAAGTACGAGGAGATGTTCATATGATGCCGTCATTTCCATAATCAGGATTGTCCCCGTAACCGGCGAATGAACAGATGCTGCAAAAAACGCCGCCATGGAAATGACAATGATATTCGTCAGGTAATACGAGGAAATGACTCCCATTTGTACGAGAAGGATACCTATGCTGCCACCGCATAATGCTCCCAGTACCAGCATGGGAAGAAAAAATCCCCCCGGCGTGCCACATCCATAGCTGATAAGCGTAAACAGGAATTTGCCACAAAGGAGCGTAAGAAACAGGGTCAGCGACAGTGGCAGCTGGTAGAGGCTGTTAATGAGGTCATTGCCTCCGCCGAGTATCTGAGGGAAAACATATCCCAATATACCGGCTGTTACCAAAGCAAAGGCAATGCGCATATAATCATTACGAAACACAGACAATGCGTAAAAACGGCTGATATTGAGAAGACCTTTGTTGAAAATGACACCGGCTGCGCCAATAATGATTCCTAATACAACGGCCAGCCACATATACCGTAACGGGAACGGCGGCAGCATGCCAAAATGGAAAATCGGATCCCGGCCAAATACTACACGGCTGACCATCGTTGCAACCAGAGCCGCCGCCATGGCCGGAGCCAGGACGACGCTGGAAAAATTCCGGTGGAGTTCTTCCAAAGCAAAAATGGCACCTGCCAGTGGCGCATTGAATGCGGCTGCCAGACCGGCACTGGCCCCTGCCGTAATCAAATACCGCTCTTCCATGCGCGACCGTCCCAGAGCGCGGCTCATCCCCTGGGCCGTAACGGCGCCGAGCTGTATAGACGGGCCTTCCCGTCCCAGAGACAGCCCCAGACCGATACCCAGTATACCGCCGGCCAGCTTGACCCAGAGTACCCTCAGCCAGCGCAGCCGCACGACACCGAGAATGATTCCTTTTACTTGTGGGATACCACTGCCAGATGCTTCTGGCTCATGCTGTTTCAGACGATATAACACGTACGCTGCCATCAGCAGGAACACAAACCATACTGTATTTTCCACCCACCCCGCCTGCATCAGCAGGGCATATACCTGCTCACGAAGCCGGGTTCCCGCTTCCAGGCACCAGCGGAAGAAACTGATGACGATGCCACTGAGCAGACCTACCCATGCACCTTCCACAAACAGGCGCAGACGGAACCGGGGCCAGTGATTTAAATTCCGGATAACCGGGATAATATCTATTTTGCCTTGCATGATGCCAACCTCCCTATATATGGTCAGTATATCATATTTTTTCAATTTTGATTATTTTCTGCCACCTATCATGGTATAATGAACGACAAGAGCACATCATCGCATAAAAGATGCAATATATTATAGTATATATATTATAAGAGACAAAGACTTTAAGCGGTGAATAGTCATGACATTCCCTATAACAAGGAGGCCCATACCATGCATGCATACCAGCCCGATTTTGATATTGAATCTGCTGTTTTACATGAATTACCTTATATGATCCACCTGCGTGAACATTTCCATGCTCATCCTGAATTGAGCGGTCAGGAACGCGAAACGAGCCAGGCGGTCCTTCGTGAACTCCAGAAAGCAGGCATAGAAGATGCCCGCATCATTGCTGATACAGGCGTCACAGGGCTCATCCGCGGGGCACTGCCCGGTCCGGTCCTGCTGCTTCGTGCCGACATGGACGCCCTGCCCCTGACAGAGCAATATACCTGTTCCTATACCTCCCAGACGCCCGGTGTGATGCACGCCTGTGGTCACGATGGCCACACAGCCAACCTTCTCGGCGTCGCGCGTATCCTCCAGGCTCACCGGAACTGCCTGCGCGGCACTGTCCGCCTTGCATTCCAGCCGGCCGAAGAAGGAAACGGCGGTGCCGCCCGCATGATAGAAGCAGGAATACTGCATAATCCTTCTGTTGATTATGCGCTGGGACTACACGTAGCCGGCGGGCTGCCCCAGGGATATATCGGCCTGCGCCACGGAGAGTGCTCCGCTTCCTGCGATGATTTCACCATCACGATTCATGGCAAAGGCGGGCACGGATCACGGCCATCAGACTGCATCAGTCCCATCCAGATGGGCGTATCCATTATTTCCCAGATTCAGGACTATGTGTACCACAAACGGGCTGACGGTGACGGCGTTGTCCTTACATTCGGCCAGTTCCAGTCCGGCCACAATCCCAATGTCATTCCCGATACAGCAGAACTCAAAGGCACACTGCGCACATATAATGAAAAGAAACGTCAGGATATCCTGGAAACACTACAGCATATCCTGACTGCCTGTGAAACGATTTACGGTGGTACCTGCCAGCTTCATGTCGTTCCCTTTTCCCCGGTATGCATAAATGATGATGCCGTCACATCCCGCGTTGAATCCATCCTGCGCCGTCATATGGCAGACCACATCCAGCTGATTACAATGGAACGCGGCTCCGGCTCTGAAGACTTCGCCTATTTCAGCGCGGCCGTCCCTTCCTGTTTTTATTACACAGGTATCTATGATACAGAACCTGTATTCGGCCACAACCCGGACTTCCACTGGGACAGCCATGCACTGCAGTATATGGCTGAAAGCATGCTAACCCTTGTGTATTACTTTGCCGGCTGAGTCTTCCTGGCCGGCAAACGATTGCAGACACGGCCGTAATGCCGATAAAATGCGGCCTGCCGTCTGTGTCGGATGCAGATGGGTTACCAGATAATACACACGGTCTGGCGGAGGATCGGTCAGTTTCTGTATGATATACCGGCCGGTAGCCGCCAGTTTTTTTGCCATAGAAATCTGTACAACCGACCACTGTCCGGGCTTATTCAAGACAAGAGGAATCAAGCTGGCATTATCCAGGCTGATATAACTATTATTGACCGGCGCCCACCATTCATCATGCCATGCCTGAAAACTAATACCGCTGTAATTATAAATTTCCATTTCCTGTGGCAGGTCTCTGGGGCTGCAAACAGGGCTGAAAATCTCTGTCCCCGCCGGCCGGACCACGACCATGGGCTCACTGAACCATTTTTCTACCAGCGTATTCTGATATTCCCGTGCAATGAGAGAAAATCCCAGATCTGCCTGATGGCGTTCCACCAGATCATAAATCAGTCCCGAATGAGATGTCATAACGTGTAAATGCGTAGTCGGTATATGTTCATGCAGATAATCCGATATGGTCGGAATCGCCTGGATATTCAGACTGCTCAGAGACGCAATCGTAAAGGACGACTGCCAGCGTCCCCTTCCCAGATGGCAGGCATCTTTCCACAAGGACAGCATTTCATTGGCAATGGTGAGAAAGTTTTCACCAGCCAGTGTCAGGCGCAGGGATTTCATTCCCTGGCCACGCTCTATCAAGACGACCTGTAACGCCGTTTCCAGATCCTTTATCCGTTTACTCACTGTCGATTGGGATAAATGGAGATTGCGTGCTGTCTGAGAAAAGCTGAGGGTCTGAGATAGATCAACAAAAATTTGCAAATCTTCATTCGTATACATCCGGTTCGCCCTTTCCGTTTTATATTCCATAAGTAAATAGCAATACGTATATATTCCGTTTCATTTCTATTCCTATTCCAATTTACGATATATTCGTTTGATATTTACTATTTTACAAAATCACTAAAGTTTCGTATAGTAGGAAATCATACGATTCCAAATGTTTTTATCCAAAGTGAGGTTCTACTATGGTTTTCCTTTTTATCCTTGAACATACGATGATGCCTCTGTTTACGCTGGTACTCATAGGCTACCTCGTGGACAGGAAATTTCACATCGACGTCAAACCACTGTCTAAACTGTTATTTTTTCTCATTATTCCCAGTTTTATTTTTACTAATATTTACAAAACTAACTTTCCCAGCAATAGTATAAACATCTTACTCTGTGTATTTATACTGCTCTTTATTTCCTTTGTCCTTGCCAATATTGTCAGCCGATGGAGGCATTATGATGCTGGAATGATTGAATCGTGCCGGAATGCGCTGATGTTCAATAATACTGGCAACCTTGGCGTCGCATTAATTATTCTGGTCTTTTCTCATGAACCATTTATTGTAAATGGCCAGACGCCATATCTGGATGAGGCGATGGTCGTCTGGATCATAATTTATGTAGTTCAGAGTGTCAGCCTCAATACACTAGGTCTTTATCAGGCCGGGCGCGGAAGACTTACCGCACGGGACACTTTAAAAATAATGTTTCAAATGCCAATTATTTATTTATTCGCGGCGGCTGTTCTAACCCGGTATCTCGGCCTGCATGCAGAAAATTTTTATTTCTGGCCTATTATGGAAATGTCAAGTCAGGCCATCACACCAGTCGCAATGTTTACCATTGGCGTGCAATTATCACAAACGAAAATCGAATGGTTGAATCCCGATGTCTGGATAATCAGCATCTTAAAATTCTTTATCATGCCCGCCATCGGCCTGGCCATGATTTTTATTGCCAATGCACTCGTCCCCGGTACATTCACGGCCGTCGGAGCCATCGTCTTCCTCATCTACTGTGCCATCCCGACTGCCGTCAACACGGCCATGTTTGCTATGGAATTTGATAACAACCCCAATTACGCAACCCAGGTCGTCATGAACACGACCGCTCTCAGTGCCATCTCCCTGACACTGGTCATATTTGTCGGTCACCTCATCTTTATATAATTTTCTATACTGTTATGCCTTTTGTGATGGAAGAGATGCCAGATGATGCATGCCCTCATATGCATTATCTGGCATCTCTTTATTCATTATTGATAATCATTTCTTTTTAACATATGTTGCAAATATAACAGAAATCCTGCTATAATCATGATATAGTAATCATAGAAAAAAACAAATGACAGATATACAAGAAAGGAGACATCCATCATGAAGGCTCTCGTACTCTACTCATCCCAAACCGGCAGAACGAAAAAATTTGCCGAAGCAATTCGTTCCGTATTACCAAAAAACACCGATTTTCTGCCCATGGAACAAGCCCCGGAACACTTTGATGACTACGATATCGTCTTTGCTGGCATCTGGTTTTTGGATTATAAATTGGACAGCGTATCCCAGTCCGTATTACAGCGGCTAAATGCAAAAAAAGTAGCTATTTTCGCGACCATGCACCGCGACCTGTATTCAGATGAAATCTCAAAAAACCTTCGTCAGGCTGTCGATTTGCTGCCACCCCATGTATGGGTTGCCGGTACACACGTCAGCTACATTGATGAATCCATCGCCAGAACGCCCCTGGGCAAGCAAGAATCGCTCCATCTGGATACCCTCCAGGACTTTGCAGCCAATACCTATGAACGTGTTCTGACAGCAGCATAGCTGGATAATACGGCCAAAAGCCGGAACAGAATGAGAACAACTCCTCATCTCTGTTCCGGCTTTTGGCTTGCTTACTTTATTTTCTCATATCTTTTTCAAAAACATACTCTGTCTGATTTTCCATATGAAACCGATGAAGCATATTAATAAACTCCGTTTCTTTCCGCCTGATATAATGAATGATTCTCCATTTAAATAGAATGATTTCACGACGCTTCATTTTTTCCATCTGCGTATCAGTAATCATATACATATCCCGTGAAGGAGTCTACACAGCCAGTCCGGAGATATAGCAGTCTTCCCGTTTCCGGAGTTCCAGACATATGCTATAAGGAGCAAAAAACCATGTAGTATCATCGAGCAGATCAAATGCTATCTTAGCCGTATCCACAGAAAACTTCGGCATGATATAGGAAGGAAAATACAAACTGTGCCAATGGACATAATCGGCTCCCCAGTTGATATATATCTGCTTCCTGCCGTCCAGATCAGACGGCATCAATACGGTCTTATCATGTATCTTATGCCGGCTTACTACCATCAGTGTTTCAGAATGAATGTTCCGCACCCGGATATGGGGCACCCGTTGTTCCCGCAGAGGAAATCCAATATCCAGTACATGAAGCCGTACCTGTTCATATATCTCATTTGAATGAAGAGTCCGGATATGCAGCCGCCAGTCCAGTGGATCCGTCTTCAACTGATTATAAAATGCGCTGAATAAATAGTTATTGACACTATTGACCGTTCCTATAGTCAATTCTAACGTTTGAGGGCGATGCTGAAAATTTTCTAGATCCTGATCCAGTCTCAGCCAGTTCTGGGCCAGTGGCAGAAACCGCGCCCCCGCTGCCGTAAGGTGAGTATGTTTTGCTCCCTTATTACGAATAATCAATTCTTCCCCTATATGTTCCTCCAGTTTTTTCAAACGATGGCTGACTGCAGCCTGAGATATGTACAGAACCTGTGCAGTTTTACTAATGTTTTGCACATTTGCCAGCGTTACGAAAGTTTCTAATATGTCTTTTTCCATGGTATCAGTCCCATTCCAGATGCAAGCAATGCATTTATTGAATTATTCATCAAATAAGTAATTTATCGATTTATTATTTGTTTTTATTTTAATTCTTTCTGTATTATGATGTCAATGTAAGATACGTATCTGAAAATCGCAATAGTATTATACCTTGGGAGGATTTTAACATGGAAATTATGGACTGCACGCTTCGTGATGGAGCCAATGTTGTTGGTGCTGGTTTTTCTGTTGATTTGACAAAACTTATGATTGAAGGACTGCTCGACAGTCATATAACAATAATTGAAATGGGCCATTGCACGGGCCTCGGCAGTATGCAGCATGGAGGCAAACACTCTCCTGTGACTGACGATGAATACTTAGATGCCATTCAGCCTTACGTCAAAAGAGGTCATATTGGCATGTTCCAGTCTGCCAAAAATGCAGATGAAGAACTTATCTTCAAAGCTGCCCATAAAGGCCTGAGCTTTCTCCGTGTCGGTGCTAATGCCGGGGATGGCAAAACAGCTGTAAATGCTGTCAAAATGGTCCGCAGAGCCGGTCTGGAAGCCCGCTACAGCCTGATGAAAGCCTATGTACTTACACCAGACGAACTGGCCGCCGAAGCCGCTATGCTGGAAAATGCCGGAGTTCAGGCCATTACAATCATGGATTCTGCAGGTTACATGTTCCCGGAACAAGCTGCTGAATATACCCGGAAATTGAAATCCGCTGTGTCTATTCCCGTAGGGTTCCACGGCCATAGCAACCTGGGAATGGCTATGGCAAACGCCCAGGCCGCTGAAGCTGCTGGCGCAGATTTTATCGACTGTGGTCTCATGGGCATGGCCCGCAGTGCAGGAAATATCACAACCGAAGGAGCCCTGGCTATTTTCCAGAGAGAAGGCAAAGCCATGCAATATGATTTTTACAAGCTCCTCCACTTTATCAATGATAAACTGATGCCTGCAATGGAAAAAGAAGGATATCATAACCCAATAAAACCATTAGACCTGATTCTCGGCTACGCCGGCTGTCATTCCAGCTTTGTCAACACCTACAAAGAAGTAGCTAAAGAAACAGGTACAGACCTGTACAAACTCATCGTAGAAACATCGAAACAAAATCAGAAGAACCCAACGAAAGAACTCATGGAAGAAGTAGCAAGTTCCATTCATTAAGGAGAGGTATCAGGTTATGAAAACTAAGATGAATGTCTCAAAAAAGACTCAGTATCGCTGGTTTGTCTTAGCATTAATATTCTGTGTTTATATGGTAGCCGGTGCAGACCGTTCCAATATTGGAATGGTCGTACCATTTATCAAAAAAAGTTTTGAGCTGACCAATACAGATATTGGCGCTATGGCCAGTTTTTTCTATCTGACCTATGCAGTTATCCAGATTCCTGCTGGTCATTTATATAGTAAGAAAGGAGTAAGAGGTTTTTACTCCATTTCCATTTTATTCACTTCTATCGCTACATTTATTATGGGTATCGCTGATTCCGGGCTACATCTAAAATGGGCCCGTGCACTCCTTGGTCTTGCCGAAGGGCCAATTAATATTGGGTCTATTGCTACAATCAATAAGTGGTTCCCAACGCAGGAAAAAGGTATGGCAACAGGCATCTACTTATCATCGATTAAATTTGCTCCAGCTTTTGTTCCCCCACTCTGTGCATGGATCATCCTTGAATTTGGTTGGCGGACTGTATTTTACGTGTTTGCCATTCCTGGTATTTTCCTGGCAGTGCTTTGGTGGTTATTTGTTCGCGATAACCCTCGTGACAGTAAACATGTTAATGAAGCAGAAGTTTACTATATCGAACATCCCACTGTCACACTGGAAGATACAAAAAAAGATGCCTCATCCAATGTAAAACATCCTGAAGGAGTTATTGATAAGATTATTCGTACAAAATTAGTAGCTCCTCTAAAATCTAATAAAGAAATTCTGAAATCATGGAATGTATGGGCAGATGCAGCTGGCTATTTTTGCCTTGTAGCCATTACCTACACCATTATGACGTGGATTCCCACATACCTTGTACAAGTAAAACAATTTGCCATTATGAAAGTGGGATTGGTTGCTTCCGCTCCATGGATTGGCGCGGTTCTAGGCAACGTTATTGGTGGCACGTTGTCAGATAAAGTATTTCATAGCCGAAGAAAACCAGTTATGTTGATAACTGCTATCAGTACTGTTTTTCTGATGTATTCCTTAAAATATGCACCTAATGATATGACTATTCTTGGTTTGCTTCTTTTATTGGCAGGTACTTTCCTGAATCTTGGATATTCTATGTTTTTAGCCTATCCTATGGGCATTGCTACAAAAGATAAAGTACCATTTGCTGCGGCTATCGTAAACACTGCCGGTTCATTAGGCGGAGCGTTTGGTCCTTTTGCAGTAGGGCTGATACTCGACATGTTTGGATGGGATCACGTCTTTACCTTCCTCGCTGGCATTTCGTTACTAGTTGTTTTCCTTCTTATTTCTATGATAGAACCTATTCAAAAAACCGATTCTGTTCCAAACAATAATTAGTTTTCCATCTATTAGAGGAGATGTTTTTGATGAAAACATATATTTTTGATCCTATTTCTGATGATGCACTGGCATATGCCCGTGAACGACTGGATGTTGTAACATGGGATGATGACAAAATCAACGCGCCCTCTGATGCAGAAGCATGCATTGTCCGTACTTACAAAATTGGTAAAAAAGAAATAGACGCTATGCCCAAACTCCGGATTATCGCTAAACATGGGGTCGGTACAGATAACATCGATATTCCATATGCTAAAAGTAAAGGCATTCTCGTAACCAATACACCAACTGCCAATTCTAACTCAGTAGCCGAACAAGCCATTGCACTGATTTTTGATTGTGCCCGTAAAATCACACAGGCCCATATTGATAATGAAAAAGGTCTGGAACACAATCAGCCGATGTATCTTAAAGGATATGAAATCACAGGAAAAAAATTAGGGCTCATTGGAATCGGCCACATTGGCTATCTCGTCGGGAAAAAATTAAAATCCGGCTTTGATATGGACGTCTACGCCTATGATCCATTTATTTCTACAGAAAAATGCGAATCAATGGGATTTCATCATATAAAAGATATTGACGATATCATCAAAACCTGTGATATTATTTCTATCTCTGTTCCTTTAAACGATGCTACACGTAATCTCATCAGCAAACGTGAATTGGAAATGATGAAACCAACAACTATCTTAATCAACACCTCGCGTGGCGGTATCGTCAATGAAGCCGACCTGTATGAAGCTCTGCAAAACAAGAAAATATGGGGTGCCGGTTTCGATGCTTTTGTCGCAGAACCACTCCCCCCACATGATAAACTCTTTAATTGCTTCAATTTCGTCGGCACACCCCATAACGGTGCAAATACATATGAAGCCCTGACCCGTATGGGTACAGGTGCCATCGATGAAATCGTCCGCGTAAAAGAAAATAAACCTACTCTTACAAATCTAGGAAATAAACTCCATTAAAATCATCTTTGAATGTATTAATAGAAACGCTGGCAGTATTTTTCACTGTCAGCGCTTCTATCATTTATGCATATCAAATTCCATACTTTTTATATAATTCATTGCGGAATGCCTCATCCTGTACTGCACGCCGGGCATCATCCAGTTTATGTTCCTCCATCAGGTATTGCATCAATGTGCCAAGCCGTTTCTCCCCTTTTTCAATCCCTTTTTCAATCCCTTTTTCAATCCCTTTTTCAATCCCTTTTTCTTCTCCCTTTTCAAAACCATCTTCAAAGGCTTCTCTGGTATTTGTATTGTAATCTATGATGGCCATTTCCCGGTTAATATATGCTCTTCGTTCTGCTGTATTCTGCATGAATTCCCGGGCCGCTTTCATGGCATCATGAATCGCTGCATCATTCATGATCAGTTCCTCCTTTTCCTCTGCATTCAGTTTGTTGGCAAAGAATGCCAGCCACCTCTCCATCTTCGTCATCTTCCGCACCGGTTTTACTGGCAGTCTGACAAATTTGGGGATTTCCAGAAAATGCAATACCAAATCCTTGTTCAGCCGGTCGCCCGTCTGTATATTATACACGCTCCACAGCGAATGAGCCTCTTCCTGGGGCAGTATACTGAACCGTAACAGATTGACCGTAATACAGGGTTTCATATCTTTATAATCTCCTCCGGTCGGCAGGGACATCAGATACATTCTAGCCCAGTAGCAAAGCGTACGCCGTTGCATATTTTTCTGATTGATGACCTGTACTTCAATATCTACCTGTTCTCCCGTATCCAGTGTACAGGCCACATCCAGCCGGGATAATTTCTCATCATATCCATCCGGTATCAATTCCGTCGGGGCAAATACAATGTCGCAAATAGGATGACCCAAATCTTCGGAAACAACGGCATTGAGAAAATCCATGGTGATTTGTTTCCGCTCCGGTTTTCCAAAAACAAACTTGAACAGGACATCATTCATAGGATTGAAATTATGCTCACTTAATTGTGAATCCAGCATATCATACCGGGCTTTCCTGTCCATTACATACATAGTCAATACTCTCATCCTTTCTATATTATATCATGAAAAAAACAAAAAAAGGTCCACACAACTGCGCCAAAAAGCGCTAATCGTGTGAACCTGAAGTTCCATACCATCAAGCCTTACATTTCTAGATTATCATCAATTACTGCATATCACCTTCACCCATTCCTTATAATGTATAACATTGGCTTCACTTATATCATAACAAAAATGGAACATATGTGCAATATAACAATACACCTTATCCTCAAAGTACGATAAGGTGTATTGTTATATCACTTATATTTTACTTTCCACCGGAATTTCTTTACGCTGATTAACCTGTTTTAATCCCAAAGTAATTAACGTCGATGCTATCAGGAATCCTGCAATCAAGTAAAAGCCATACTGATTACTTCCCGTTGCAGCCCGTAACGCGCCAATACCCACAGGGCCGACAAATCCGCCTAAATTAGCAATAGAATTAATAGCTGCCATCGCAATTGCAGCAAACTCACCTGAAAAGATCATAGACGTCATCGCCCAGAAGGCACCATAGATACTGTAGGCTCCGCAAAATACGATAGTCAGGAATATAAAGGCCATTACCGGACTACTAGTAAATCCCAATCCAATAACACCTATTCCGCAAAGGAAAACGGAAGTAGCAACATGAAGATATCGTTCACCAGTCCTATCAGAATGGCGGCTCCAGAAAATCATAAAGAACGAAGCAATAATCAATGGAACGGCGTTGAAAACACCAATTTCGAAATTAGACAATCCCACCGTTAATTGCTTAATTAACGTCGGTGCAAAAAAGCTTACGCCGTAAAAGGCACAGGTCTTGCTGAAATATATGATTGCCAAAAGCCATACGGTTCCACCAGTAAGAGCCTTCCATTTGGACTGTTTATGCTTTTTAGCCACCATTGCATGTTCTTCTTCAATCGTCTGTTCCAGCCAATTTGCTTCATCTTTAGCCAGCCATTTGGCATCAGACGGCTTGTTGGGCAAAATAAACCAGGTAATAATGCCTGCGAAAAATGTTGGAAGACCTTCCAGTAAAAACAGCCATCTCCAACTTTGTAATCCTAAAACATGCACGTGATCCAGGATAAGTCCGGATAATGGTGCTCCAATAACAGCAGAAAGTGGCAATGCCAGCATAAACAGGGTAACTACTTTAGCCCGGTCTTTTGCGGGGAACCAATATGTCATGTATAACATGACTCCGGGATAAAAGCCGGCTTCCATCACACCCAATAAAAAGCGGATGATGTATAAATGAGTTGCCGTCTGAATACAGCCACATAATGCGGAAACCAGTCCCCAGGTTATCAAAATCCGCCCGATCCATTTTCGGGCTCCTACCTTAGTCATAATGATATTGCTAGGAACTTCAAAGAGGAAGTACCCTATAAAGAAGATTCCTGCAACCAGCCCATATTCAGCAGCAGAAATGCCTAAATCTGCATTCATTGTCAACGCAGCATAACCGACGTTTACCCGATCAAGTAAACAGAAGAAATATAAGATAAGCAGAAAGGGTATTAATCGTACTTTTACTTTACCCATTGTTTGTTTTTCTATTGCTTCCGTTGCCATAACAAGCCTCCTACGTCAAAACAATCCTAATTATTTCCCTTCTTCCCGCACTTTATCCCAAAGCACAGCTACATCCTGCCAGTTTTCCGGGCGTTTTTCATTGAAATATGTGTGTGCATCGAGGTCACGGAACCATTCCAGTCGTTTTTCTGTAGCCTGTGTCATAATCGGTGCCACACCAATGTCTTCCAGCATCTTCATCACGTCGCTCATTTCATGGGCCTGTCTGGCTCCATGCCATGCACTGGCTACGACCAGGTAATTGTTATTAAAAGCGAACGATTTCCCATCCAGTGTATTGCCAATCGAATCAATTACCAGTTTATCTACGCCCAGCACGTTGGCAGCTTCCAGCATTTCCGCTCCCAGTGCCGCAATGCCTTTCATATAGATACTGCGAACAAATTTTACTGCGATAGCATCACCAGGTTTTTCCGTAATCTGTTTGATATTCATGCCATACGGCACTAACGCATCGATAAAAGGCTGACAGTTTGCGCCCGAGACCAGAATAGGTACTTTATAATGAGCCTGACTCAGGCTGGCCATAAGCGCTCCGTCAATGAAATTCCCGCCTTTTTCACTGATCAACTCATTTTCTGCCCGTTTGACACTGGGCAGACTGGTCGATAAATCGACGAGAAGTTTCCCTAGTGTCACACTGTCCAGCAATCCTTTCGTCGTATCCAGTGCAAATGCACCGGGTACGACCATTAAAATCATATCACATTTTTTTACCACATCATTGTCAGAATCCAGAAGAGTTACCCCTGCTTTTTTTGCCTTATCTTTTACAATATGTCCCTTTTCCGGATGATCCTGCATTACATCATACGCGTAAATTTCTTTTAATCCCTGTCCTACCAGGCCACTACTGATTTCGTATCCTACTTCACCAAACCCAATGAATCCTAATTTCATGATATTCCTGCCTCCGTCTATCGATAAATTATTCCACGATCTCTGCACCGATTTCTTTGATTTTATCTGCCACCCAGGGACGGATATAGGTGCCATCTTCTACGATGTGTTTCATGATCCCTGCTTCTTTTTCCATGACCTTCCGCGTCGCCGCTGCAATATCTGCCGCTTCTTCCGGTTTGATGACGACGATACCATCACCGTCACCGACGATGATATCACCGGGGCGGACGACTTTTCCTCCAAAGGAAATGACCGTATTGATTTCTCCCGGGCCATTTTTATACGGGCCATTGGGAATCGCTGCTTTAGCGTATACAGGGAAATCCATGGCCGCTATTTCATCGGAATCACGGATAGCTCCATCTACGATGACACCGGCCAGGCCCCGTTTCTGACAATAGGTAATCATCAACTCCCCAAAGATAGCACGGTTCGCATCGCCGCCGGCATCAATGACGATGACATCGCCCGGCTGTGCCATATCCATAGCAGCATGGAACATCAGATTGTCCCCTTCCGGTACTTTAACGGTAAACGCCGTTCCCAGCAAAGGAGCCTTATTCAACGGACAGATATCCGACCGAACGGCTGCCGTGCGGTTCATGCAGTCATCAATATTGGCTACAGGCATTCCCTTGAACGCTTCTACTAATGCTCTATCGGGTCTTTTAATCGTTTTTATAATTTTGCATCCTACACTCATTTTTCTCTTTCCGCCTTTCATGTATATAAATGATAGTATCCATGTTTAATGCCTTACCGGTATAAGCTTCATGTCTTGATATCATTTTATATCCAAGCTATAATAAAGTAAAATGAATAAATAAGTAATTAATAATCAATTATTTTCATATTTACTGAAAGGAGTACCTCACATGCACATACACGATATTGAAGCCTTCCTGACCGTCGTTCAGACCCGCAATATCAGCCGGGCCGCAGAACAGCTCTACGTATCCCAGACGGCCATCACTCACCGTCTGCAGAATCTGGAAGCCGAGCTGGGCGTCACACTGCTGGAGCGGGGCCGGGGCATCAAAGAAATTTCACTGACTCCTTCAGGACAGGATTTTATGCCTATCGCCCACCGTTGGGCAGCTTTATGGAAAGAGCTGGATCACTTCAAAGAAGAAGGAGAAAAACTTTCCCTTTCCTTTGGGTCTGTCCAATATCTGAACGACTTCATCTTTCCGCCATTATTCCAAAAATTGCTGAATCATCAGCCAAAAATTCATTTATCCTTGCACACCGAACATACGGCAGAATTATACTCTCTGCTTGAACGCAGGGAAATCGACGTAGCCATCGCCTGGCGGAACATCAAATATCCTGATATACTCTGCACCCCCTGGAAAAAAACGCCTTTAGTCGTACTAAAATCCAGTACCGCATCAGACAAAGGGATTTCTACCATCGACAATACCACGTTGGATTCCCAGGACGAAATCTACGTCCCCTGGACACCCGAATTCAAGAACTGGCATGACGACCACTGGCCCGGCGACATTTACAGCAGCCCTACATTCCTTACTGGCTCACCACTCGCACTTCAGGTATTAAAAAACAGCAGCCGTTGGTCTATCGTGCCCTTGGGAATGGCACAGTATGCTTTTTCACTGGGTGGATTCATATATTCTTATTTATCCGATCCCCCCGCTCCCCTGACTGCCTATATTATCCAGCACAAAAAGCCCCGTCCCACTACGCAGAGGTCCCTTTCTATTTTTTTCAAATATTTGCAGGAACTATCACTAAATATTGACAGACAGGCATTAGCTTATAAAGTGTAACACATTGTTTACAATACGCCGGCAGGGCTTTACATTAAATCCGGCTTATTGGTATAATATATGCATAATACTCATAATTATGAAAAGAAGGTCGTACCTATGCATTCTTCATCTCTGGCAGTCGGTCTCCTTCTTCTTGCCCTGCTGCCATCCATTTTCGTCCAATACAGAGTCTTTGTCCCACTCCTGGCACCCTGTGAATCACGCCGTCTGGCAAAGGCATTTATCCTGACGTATGCCGCCATTGTGCTGTGTGTGGTCTTTGTGTTTTCACAAGGCATTGTAGGCGTCGCCTGGATTTCATTCAAAGACACCATTTCCCTTCACGCCATCCCGTATCTTCTTCTCGGGCTGCTGTATATGCCGGCATACCGGCTGCAGTATGTATTCGTTCTGGGAATGCAGGGCCTGTGTATCGTGGCCCTTCTTACGTTCATCATGAATCTAGACCTTCTCATCATTCCCAGCAGCCAGTTTTTCTATTATATAGTCCCGTTTCTCCTGGCATACATGCTGTCCTATATCATGCTTGTGCCACTGCTGTTGAAATTTTTCCGTTCCTTGTTCATCACCTATCATATGGTCGATATGCTTTCATTCTGGAAATACGCAGCCTGGCTTCCCGTTTCTCTGATTCTGTATTCCGCTGTTCTGGCCCATACCAACGAACCAATAGCCCGCGAATACCTCATCCCGCGCGTACTGCAGGCCCTGTTTGGGATTTGTATTGCCATTACGATGTATCTGGGCACGCGTAAAATGCATTATGCCATCGAACTCAAGCGTGAAAATGCGGCTTTGCTGACACAAATGGAAATGTTTGCCGACTACACGAAGATGCTTCAGTCCTCCCAGCGGCGTATGTCCATATACCGCCATGACACACGGCACCAGCTGCGCCTTCTGTCTAAATTGATTCAGGAAAAGGACGATACGGCTTCACTGGCCTTACTGGAAACGCTCACACAGGAACTGGCCCAGACCCGGCCCTATCACTGGGGGAAAAACATCTGTATCCGGAAGACATTGCTCCCACTCATAGAGAAAGCCCGTGAAGACGGTATTTCCGTCATGGCCGACCTCTCGCTGGCACCGCATCTTCCCTTTGAACAGGAACTGGCCCAAGCTGCAGCCCGGCTGGTAGGAGCCGCGATTACCGTTAGTCTTACTCAGGATAAAACCAGACGATCTATCACGGTAATAGCCCGTCAGACCGATACGACAGTCATGCTGCTCGTTGGCCACCGCCAAACCGCCCCGGTAACGGTGGATGCCGAAGGTCGTCCCCAGGATGGTCCGTACGCCGAGGCCATACCGGTGCTGCGTCAATTTATGATGCGCCATCAGGGAGTCGGTCAGTATACCTGCAAAAAGGGCTGGATTGTCGCCAACCTGCGTATTCCCTGCAAGGGAGGTGCTGCCGTATGATGGGGATATTCGTCACTACCTGCCTGCTCACCCTGTCCATCGTGCCGCCGGCTTATCTGCAGTATGCTTCTTTTGCCCCGTTTATCCCGGAAAAGCAAAAAAAATGGACCGTCGCCGGATACGTCGTCTGTTTCATGACAGAAACGCTAGTCCTGCTCTACCTCTTTCTCAGCGGGCAGTGTTCCCACTCCATTTTCATGTTCAAAAAGCTATATTCCCTGTTGTGGACTCCTTATTTTATCTGGGCCATCACTATAATCCGTCCGTATTTTTTCCGGCATATCTACGTCTTTGCCCTGCGCACCATATTTATGCTGATGCTCCACACCCTCATCTATTATTTGTTTTATGTATTCATCCAGCTGGGTATGTTTACCAACAGCAATACTCTCATACATTATTCACTTGAATTATTCATCTATACCATCAGTTATATACTCTGTCTGCCGGTCCTCATCCGGTATTTCAACGATATATTCCGCAATGACCATGCTCTGAGCACGAGAGGTTACTGGAAATATATCTGTGTCCTTCCCTGCCTGCTCCTGGCGGAATCACTATTTTTCGTCACCCAGTCTGTCCCCAATGTAATCTATTTTGAAATGCTGGTACCACGGATCATCATTTCCTGCGCTACCCTGCTCATCGCCCTGAGTGTACGGGCCGGTATCAATCAGGCCGATGCCATTTACCTGACCTACGAGCGCAATGACGCCCTGGCCGCCCAGATCCAGTCCAGCCAGAATTACGCCCAATCCCTGAATGAATCACAGACGTTGATGGAGCAATTTTACGAAAAAAGACGGGAATATTTACAGAAATTGACGAAGCTCATATCAGATCACGACTATGATAAAGCCCTGGCCCTGATTGAACACATCGGGCTAAAGCTCAATCAGACCAAACGTCAGGAATATTGTAAAAACACCGTCGTCAATGCCGCCCTTACGACGTATCTCAGCGTGGCTATACGCAAAGGCATTGCCGTCACGGCCCAGGCCGATATCCCGGACTGCAGTCCGGCGTTCAGCACGGACCTGTCCATGGTCTTTTCCAATCTCATCGAAAACGCCGTCCATGCCAGTGAAAAACAGGCAAAAAGCAGGCGTGTCCTGACTCTTCTCGTCGTCCGTCAGGAAGATATGCTGAACATTCTCATAAAGAACCGCTTCGATGGCACGGTCACATTCAACGAAGACGGCCTGCCAACGACCGATGCCCCGGGCCACGGCATCGGCATGAAATCCCTGGCCCGTTTCCGGGATGAATACCATGCCAATGTCATCTGCACCTGCGAAAAAGGCTGGTTCAGCACCTACATCCGACTGGCACTTCCGGCAACATAAAATCTTCTAAAAAACAACAAACAGGCTGTCGCAACGTAAGCTATAAAAGCTATTTTGCGATAGCCTGTTTTAGTTTGCCCCGGATCATCCCTTAGCAGACAGTTCAAGTCTGTGAAAATTTCTCATGATGCCTGTATTTTGTGGATGAGCCCTGTCCGGTTAGTAACGCCAAACAGCTTGTATAAATGGGACAGCTGCTTTTTCACTGTAATTTCAGCAATATTGAGCTGACTGGCGATTTCCTGATTAGTTTTCCCCTGCTGCACCAGTTTGACGATGAATCGTTCCCGCGGCGTCAGCATTTCATCAAGCGGATTATGGACCGGCACCTGTTTTATAGAGAACTTCTCTATGTCCTTTATAAAAGCCTCATAGTCCGGATTCATCCGTGCCCGTTCAAAGCATTGGGACAGGAACGGGGCATGTTCAGCAAAAGGCATGATAATGCCGTCTGGTTTGGCATACTCCAGTGCCTGCTGGAAAAATTTCATGGCTTCATCCATTTTCCCCAGATGTTCTTCTACGGATGCCAGGAGAATACTGTCATACAGCTTCCGCATGGGGGCCACTGCGCTTTCCAGGGAAAGAGTCTGCGGATCCAGTACGAGCTGAAGCTGGTTGTATTTATGCATAGTCAGGAGAATACGGTGCCTGAGGGACATGAACGTGTCATACAGGGAAGGATGGCGGTTCAGCGATTCCATCTGGCCATAGATTTCCACCTGTTTATCCGACAGTTCTTCCAGAAGACAGGATACAAAGGCCGACGTCACTTTCAAATCGGTCAGACTGAGGTCATCTTTCACGACGGGAAGTAATTTCCGGACTACCTTCTGGCAATGGGCAAAATCTCCCATATTTTTCTCGAATAGAGCAATGCGAGGCAGCAGGAACAAGGAAATAATGGCCCGGTCCTGCTGATCTTCCGTATGCAGTGCCGAATGGACAAAAGGCCGCATCAGTTCCTTCGCTGTCATCAGGTTTCCCAGCAGATACTGTTCTTCTGCAATGACGGCAGCCGACCAGAGAGCCCCGTTGCAGCCATCGATAATCTGGCTGCAGCAGGCATAGATTTTCTGCAGCGTCTTATTTTCTTGTGCCAGTTTTCCCGGCGTGCGCCAGTACTGGATCAATTGTCCAAATACGCCCTGGGTCACACCTCTCATGTAGTCGTAGGGCAGTTTCTGCCCGCACTCCCGGCAAAGGACGGCCGCTTTCTGAAAATACGGCAGCATCGCTTCCACGCCGGGCATATGCTCCAGCCCTTCCAGTACCAGCAGTGCCGCCCGGTCCAGTGTCGAAAAGACCGACGTATCTTTCAAGGTGTGGAGATAACTGCTTCGTTCCGCTGCCGCACTGCGGGGCCCGGAACTCAGATTGACGTATAATAACACCATCAGGCAGGCTTCGGTTTCGCCATTCCATTTCTCATACGCATCATGGTGCAGTACATCGAGAATGGTATCGACAGGCTGGAAATACAGTACCTTCAGGCCACCGCCCCGTATAGCCCGGAGCAGCCGCATGCTGTCTTTGACTTCCATGGCAAAACGGAAGGCTTCTTTATAATTTTTTTCCTGCAGATAGCAGTCACAGATACGCATCAGCATCTTCCGCCGCCAGGGCCGGGGATGCTTTGTGAACTCCTGCTGAAGGAAACGGGCAAAACCGGGATGGAAATTATATTGCCCTGTATCATATTGAAATACCAGGAACGGATTCCGTTCCCATGCTGTCAGGAGCTTGTGGGAAGACGCAAGGTTGCGGCAGAAAAATTCCGCCTGGGGAACCGTAAATACACGGAGCTGCGCCAATAAGAGCAGGACTTCCTGCATTTCCTCCGGCAGTGCCCCATATACTTTGTGGAACAACTGCAGCAATTTCCCTTTATCGGTCATGGACAGCAGACTATTATCGGGCTGATGAATCCGCTTATAGTTCCGCATTCCTTCCGTCCAGGCAAACAGCTCATAATTTTTCAATTCATTATACGCTATAGAGTTATGAATATACACAATCTCCCATTCCGGGCCCTGCTCTTTGCTGGTCTTCCGGAAAATGAAACTGCAGCGCTGATATTCCTGCAGGTAAATCTTATAAGACGGAGTGGTCCTGAGCTGACAGCTTCCTTCGGTCAGCCACAGGCCCGGAGCCAGTTCTTTGGCCCGGTATGATTCATCGCTTATTTCACAGGGAATCAGGTGGCCCTCACTGGCATGGAAAACGGATGAAACGCATTTCTGTCCTGATGCCGACATGGTCTTCCCTGCCCCCAGCCAGAACACATCTTGTGCTAACAGAGAAAGGAGCAGGTCCAGCTGCGATTCTCCGAAATAGGAATGGATAATACGGCTGGTAAGTTCAATAAGGGCATCACGTGCACTGTTTTTCTCATTCATGTAAGGTATGCCTCTTTTCTATTCATTCCGGCCTTAGCCATAAGCTGTTTTTCACGTTTTATTTTAGTATATTTATGCTCTGTTGACAATATCTCACCCGACAACAAAACTGCCGCATCCTGAATGAGATTCAGGATGCGGCAGTTCGTCATGCCTTCTGCTGCTACCTCTGACGATGCAGGGATTCAGCGTTCGTTATGCTTTGTTCTGGGCAGCCATAGCTTTCAGTTCCGGTTTAAATTCTTCTACCAGTTTCGCTTCTGCTTTGGCGCCTTTCTGCAGGGCTTTGTAAATGATTTCTGCCATTTCATAGCGGGTCATGGTACGTTCGCCATGATACTTGCCATCTTCATACCCCTGGATGATGCCGTTGCCAGCCAGGCGGGATACGGCTTCATATGCCCAGTGATTTGCCGGTACATCGGGGAATTCTTTGGACATGTTCGGATTGAGGACGGACAGGAGGGCATCCATCTGATTCTGCAAGGTATTGACCTGGGATTCGAGATTCTTGACGTATTTTGCACTTTCCGCCATCTGTTTATTCCGTGCTTTGTTGCCGCCGCGGCCGATGCGGACCGATACGCCGCCGCCGATCATGTTGTCATCCGAGCCGACCGTACCGGACAGGTTGACCATAACGTCTTCATTGGGGCGATAGAAGAGGCCCAGAGCCGTAGCCGTTTCGTTCTTGTAATTACCGACGGCTGCTGCCACATTGAACTTGGAATCGGCGTCAAATTCGAGAGGATGGAGGTTGGCCATAGCTGCTGCGTTGGCACCGACTTCGTTGATGCGGCTGTCCATCTTGCTGACGCGGCGGTTGGTTTCATAGAGCTGTGATCCATTGACCGCATCCAGGCTGTTGGCCGAAAGTTCTCCCGCTGCCACGTTGGTAATCTTCTGATTATTGGCGTTGATGCCGTTATCATCAATATAAGTCTTGTCGCCGACTTTGTACGAAGAGGCTGTCATGCTGCCCGATACGCTGGCATTGCCGCCGACAGAGAGGTCTTTGGCAACGGTGACGCTATCCTGGAAGTTCGCGGCTCCTGCTACATCGAGGGTGCCATCAATAGTTGCATTGTTGGTCACATGCAGGTCTTTCGTAGTGGTCGTGCCACCGACCGTGAGGTCTTTCATGACTTCGGCATAATCCATAGTCGCTTTGCCCGTTTCGAGGGTATTGCCGGAAATGGTCGTCTTCGTAATCGAACCGTCGCCGATTGCCGTGTTGTGGTCCGTATTTTCGAAAGTCGTGCCATCCGTCGTCGTAGTCACGGTGGTCTTACCTACGACATCCTGAATCTGAGTGCCAGCCGTATTGGTAATGGATTCTTCCGCCGTATTCACCAGATTCTTGGCATCGTTGGTAATGGTCCCCTGTTTTGCCGTATTGGTGATATCCGTGTTCCCTTGGCTTACGCTGGTGCTGGAAGTACCAGCGATTGTGCTAACGGTCGTATTGACAAATCCGTTGTCGGCATCTTTCAGGATATCGATGATGCTGCCACTGACCAGTTTTTCCGTCGAGGTCGTTGCCGTCTTAATAGCGGCATTGTACTGTGTGTCGCTGGCTTTAATCAGCTGTTCCGATTTGTCTACGGTGTTGTTGGTGTTGTTGGACTTGGTCCCGTCGGTGATGGAGGAAGCCAGGCTCGTGGCATCCTGGTTCACAACGGTGGTATTGGTGCCGTCCGTTACGGAGGAAGCAATCTGATCTGCTTTCTGCAGGTCGTTAGATGTATTTGTCCCATCGGTAATGTTGGTGTTAGTCTGGCCGACAATGGTGTCGATGGTGGTCTTCTTGTCCCCATCGGTGAGCTGGGATTTTTCTTCTGCTGCACCGCGGAGATAGGAAGCGGTCTTGCCATCGGCCTGGCTCATTTCTTCTTTAGTCTGATAGGACAACTGGGTAGAAGTGTTGGAGCCGGCATCGTTGGAAACCTTGTTCACGATGGAGCTGGAAGCATCCGTTTCCACATCGATAGCCTTGTTGGTAATCTTGTTCTTCGCTTCGTTGGTAATGTTTTCTGCTGTCAGGCTGCTGTCACCAGTTACCGTCGTAGTCTGGTTGCCGCCTACCGTAGTGCTAAGGTTGGCTTTGTAGTCTTCCGTTACATCACCGGTCACCGTGGTAGTCTGGCTGCCGCCGATAGTGTTGACCTGGTCACCAGTGATGCTATTGGTCTGCTTGCCGGTTACTGTCGTGCTCTGGTCGCCATTGACTTTCGTAGTCTGGCTGCCATAGGTTTCCGTCACAGCGCCTTTGACGCTTTCCGTCTTGCTGCCACTGATGGTATTGGTCTGGTTGCCAGTTACCACATTTTCCTGATTGCCGCCCACATGGGTGCTCTGGTCACCGTCAACTGTAGTTGCCTGGCTGCCATATTTTTCCGTGACACTGCCTTTGACCGTTTCCGTCTTGCTTCCGCTTACGGTATTCTGCTGGTTGCCAGCTACGATATTGGTCTGGTTGCCACCTACAGAAGTCTTCTGGTCTGTCTTAACGTTGGTAACCTGGGCGTTGAAGTTTTCCGTTTCCGTTCCTTTTACACTGACCGTACGGTCGCCGGACACGGTATTGGTCTGGTTGCCTGCTACATAATGGGTTTCATTGCCGCCCACCTTGGTATCCAGGTCGGACTTGTAGTCTTCCGTGACCTTGCCGGTAACGGTAGTTGTCATATTACCGCCAACAGTGGTCGTCAGATTCCGATCTACTGTGTTTGTCATGTCTTCTGTAGCATGATTGACCAAATCTTTTGCCTCATTGGTGATAGTTCCATTAGAAGCGGTATTGGTGATGTTTTCACTCGCCGTATTAGTGATATTCTTAGCATTAGTAGAAGCTGTTTCACTGGCGATAGTTGCTACGTTTTTACCTTGGTTGGTAAGTGTTTCGGCCGCAATATTGGTGATATTGTTGGATGCATTGTTGGTAATATCCTTTGCCGTATTGGTCAAGGCTTCTGTTGCTGTATTGCTGATATTCTTAGCCGAGCTGGTCATATCACCAGTGACCGTATTCGTCAGATTACCACCAACAACATTGGTCATATTTTCTGTAGTCGTATTCGCAATATTCTTGGCGTTGTTGGCTAAGGTGCCATTCAGTGCATTATTCGTGATATCCCCGTTAGTAGCTGTATTTGTAATGCTGTTTCCTGCTGTATTAGTAATGCTTTCAGAAGCACTGTTCGAGAGGTTTTTAGCATTGTTGGCAATAGTACCCTGTTCAGCCGTATTGGTGATATCCGTCGTAGTCTGGGTGGAAGAAGTCGTGTTGGTTCCACCGGTGACTTCGCTAGTAATGCCGTTGAGCTTCTGATCGATAGTGGAGAACGCACCATTTTGATCGTTAATCTGGCTGAGAATCTGATCTACATTCTGCTTGAATGTAGATGTCTTGCCATCTTTATTCGTTACGACACTGCTGGATTCCGTTGCACTCTGAGTTGCCGTATTGGTGTTACTATCTTTATCCGTCAATGTGCTCTGTGACTGAGTAGATGTCTGTGTAGACAGGTTGCTGTTCTTTTCAGAATCAATAACCTTGGACGTTACCTTGTTGCCTTCTACAGTGAGAGTGCTCTTCTTCCAGTTGCCATCTGCATCGGTAGATTTTGCCCATGTAGAAGTGCCGTTTTCATCATAATCAATGGCACTTTCTTTTTCACTGCCGTCTTTCGTGCTGGTAGCTTTTTTATAGGACGTGATTTCACCGGCTGCCACTTTCGTGCTGGCCGTTACGTTGTTGTCCCCTACAATACCGTTCTTAGTCAGGTCGATTTCATCCACATTCAGCTTGCCTTTGACCGTCAGGTCGCCGCCGATGGTGGCATCGCCGCTGGTGGTGATGGTTTCAGCGCTCAGGTTCTTCACACCGGTGAGGTTGCCATTCTGCATAGTTGCCGTGCCATCAGATATGCTCTTACCCTGGATAGCACCGCCGGCGGTCAGGTCACCGGTAATGGTGGCACTACCTGCTGTCAGAGCGCCCTGGATGGAAGCGCTGGCCCCTGTAATGGCGCCGCCTGCGTGAATGTCACCCAATGCGGAGATGTTGCCTGTAGAAGTTACGGTGCCGCCGGTAATGGTACCGCTGGTATTGATGTTGCCATTGGTAATGGTAGCAATCCCATCGGTCAGTGTCTTGCCGGTTACTGTTCCGTTGCTCATGGAAGCACCCTTACCGTCGGTTACTGTTTCGCCGGTGATAGTTGCCTTAGAAGTGACATTTCCATTTTCATCCACGGTGAAAGCCCCGTTGGCCCCTTTGATTTTGCCGTCAGCGCTCATAGCTGCCTTGGCTTCGCTATAGGTATCGCCGCCGGTGTAGACGCCGTCTTTATCTACGACCGTGCTGTTGGTGCCAACCTTGATTCCATTTTCGTTCAGGGTGATCTGGTTGTCCTTGCCCTTGTTCAGGATCATTTCATTGGCATCGGTCTTGGAGGTGGTCACATTGCCTTGAGCGTCAATGGTAGTGGTGTTCTTTTGCAACACATTGTCATCGCTCAGGCTCAGTCCGCTGTTGACGGCTTCCACCAGTTTGGTATCTGCTGCCACACGGGCCGAAGTTTCTGCCGTAATCTTATCATCCAGTGCCGCATCGGCTGCTGCCCGTTCCTGGGCTTCCTTGGCATCAGCCTGGTTCAGAGCCGTGAACCCATCAGCCATGTTCTTGTTGATGGTATTGAACCCATCCACCATATTCTGGTTGACCTGCTGGATGACCTTATCCTGGGCTGCATCGGCACCAATCCGGGCTGCTGTTTCTTTTGCTAATGCCGCATCGAGATTGGTTACGTTTTCGCCGATGGTTTTGTCCGCTTTCACGATGGCCCCATCCTGTACGGCGGCATCGGTCTTGCTGACATAATTGTCGGAAGTCTGTTTTTCCAGATATTCCTTCACATTGGTGATCCGGGTATCCAGTTTTTCATCCCCTGCTTTGATTTCATCATGGATTGCATTGGCTTCGTTTGTAATGCGTTCGTTCAGTTCATTATCTGCCGCTTCACGGGCCTTTTCTTCTGCAGCTACTTTCCGATAGGTATACGTATTTGCTGCATCAACTTTCTGATCCGTTTCAGCCTTCGTATAAACGTCAGCTGCATTGGCTTTTTCAGCAATGGCATCGGCATTGGATTTAACCTGGGTATCGAGAGCAGAAAGGTTAGCCCCCACACTATTGGTTTGGACTACGTAGTTTCCGGTCTTCGTTGTATCATCGTAAACAGCTTCCGCTTCTACTTTCCCTGCTACCGATACATCACCACCAGAGGTTATGTCACCAGTGGAAATACTTCCGGAAGTCAATTGCCCACGAATCTTCAGATCTTTGACGGTCTGATTTTCTTTGGTCCCTACAATCAGATTTCCATCCTTGGAAACATGCAGAGCCGTGCTGGTCTTATCCGCAGTAAGTTTATTATCCACATCTGTCTTTGTATAAACGTCAGCTGCATTGGCTTTTTCCGCAATGGCATCGGCATTGGCTTTAACCTGCGTATCCAGCGCGACGATATTCTTTCCTACTGTATCACCTGCCGTGACATAGGTACCACTAGTAAGGGTATTATCGATAACGCCCTGCATGCCGACAACTTGATTCTGGGCTGTAATATTCGTCTGGGAAACCATTTCTTTGGCGCCTACCGTCGCCTGAGACGAAATATTTCCTGTTGCCGCAATGGTTCCCTGAGAAATAATGCTGTTCGAACCAATCAGGTCTTTCCCTTTTATGGTACCAGTAGCTGTTACCGTTTTCCCTGCAATGGTTCCTGCGGCTGTAATATTTCCCCGGCTGTTAACACTTCCTGCATTGACGGCACCACCGGCACTCAGTGTTCCCGAGATGCTCGCTGATTCTGCAGAAATCGAACCGGCAACTTTCAGTCCCGTTACATCTGTCTTTGTTGTAGTTTTTGTCGTACTATCATAGCTTTCTTTCTGTAACGTATTGTCAGAAGACAGAGTCAGTTTATCCGTTCCCAAGTTATCGATTACGCTCTGATGCTGGGCTAATTCAGTTTCAACGCTTTGCATCGCATCCTGCAGTTCACCAATTTTTTTAGAATTATAAGGAACTGTCTGTTCTACAGTAGATTCAACAGTACTGGCGGCCTTAGAATCCCCTGTAAACACAGTTATCTGTTTACCATTGGAATCGTTGATTGTAGCCGTTCCAATGGTAATACCTGCCGCATAGCTATTCCCGATTCCGGCTGGGAACAGCAGGAGTGCTGCTACGGCTGCCAGTGCAGCCCGTTTCGCCATGCGGCCCGTGCTCGTGGATTTGCTCGTGCCTTTGGCTAATTCCGAAGCTACGACGTAGCAATTTCTTGATTTACTCCAGATGACTTTAAATATCTTATTCATGTGTTCGCTTCCTTTCTGTATAAAAATTCATCTATATCTCTAAATTTGCGTACAAAAATAAGACCTCACAAAAAATCTGTTTTTTCAGAATTTTTATGCTTCTTTTTTAAAAATAAACTTAAAATATTCTTCCTGGAATTGGCGGTATTTCCGTTTTGCCAGCGGAATCTGATATCCCTGGATTTCGATATAATCGCTTTTGATGACATGAATGGCCGCCTGATTTACGATATACCCTTTGCCCGGTGAAATAAACTGGCCGGGAGAAATGGAATCCAGTGTCGCAAGCAGCTGTGCCAGGGCCTGGCGCGTCTCCAGAACCGCCCCATCGTGGGTATATACTTTCTGGATATGGCCTTTACTTTCTACAAACAGGATGTCATTGATTTCTTCCACCTGTATGCCGCCCCCGACAAGACGGAAAATGATTTTTTTGCTATGCCGCTGCCGGATGCTTTCCATGACCCGGTTCATAGCCTGATCAAACTGTTTTTGTGTAAACGGTTTGACGAGGTAATGCGCGGCCTGGACACCGAAGGCATCGACTGCAAACTCATCGCTCGTCGAAAGAAAAATGATTTCCGCCCGGCTTTTCTGGTTTCGCATTTCTGTTGCGACATCAGTTCCCAGCATACCGGGCATACAGATATCGAGCAGTACGATATCAAAATTCATTTCTTCTTCAAAGGCATCCAGAAACAGCATGGCATTATCATACCGGGAAATTTTGATTTCATACGTGCTGTCTGCAAAATACGTACGCACGGCGTTTTCCATGATATCCAGCTGTTCCGGTATATCGTCACAAAGGGCAATCCTCAGCATAGTATACCTCCTTTCAATATATGATATGAGCATCCGTCATTTCTCATTGCACTTGCATTATATCACGTGCTTTCCTTCGAAAAGCTTTCGTGTCATTAAAAGTGCATTTTTTGTCACAAGTGGGATTTTCTCATATTCACTCAGGTAAATTTACCGTTTCTTTTCATTTCTTCCGTCCTGATATGGGCAGAAGATAGATTTCAACGTTCTTCTCTTTTGATGATATTAGTATATAACAAAACATGTTCTGCCGATAGTATACTTTTGTATATACTTAGGGGATGCAGGACGGGAGAACCACAAAAAGCGGAACCAACTGACGCATTTATGTCAGGCCGGTTCATGCCAGGAAATTCCCGGTTCTCTTCCAGACTCCCCCACATATAGTATATGATGCAGAACTTTTTCTAATCTTTCTGCCAGAAATAGAGCCGCCGTCTGCTATCTGACAGCCAGACCGTTGGGGACATACTATGCCAGAAACTTGTCCTGACCGTAATACAAAGTGATTACTAGTTGACAGTTCAACATTTGCAGCAGAAAAGAAAAAACTTCGACATCCGGCGGGAAACAGGGAACAAAACCGGCCTGCTGCCCCAGGTTCCCAGGAAGCCAGTTCGTTTCACGATAAAACTATCAAAAAGTTGGTTGCTTTCATAAAAATTTATTGACAATCCCTGTGTTTACAACTATAATGAATGTCATCAATAGAACACAGGGCGATGAAGCCCGGCTGTGCACACACCGTAACGTGCTATAGCCGGGCTTTTCTGTTTCTCTATTGATAATCATTTATTCGTACTGCAATAGAATAAGAGCAGGCAGGTTGTTTCGAGGGGAAGTAAAAGGCTTGTCTGTATGAGGGGACAAAGAGGTCCTGCCAGCATCAACCTCCACGTGCTGTGCAGGGCCTCTTTCTTTTGCAGTCCACCAGAGGGGTGACAGGTATGAAAAAATTTTGGTGTTTATTTTCCTGGTTCCTGCTCATAGCGCCTACTGCACTGGCTGCTGACGGGAGCGGAACCATCGACACGGGGGATACGGCCTGGGTGCTGATTTCCGCCGCCCTGGTCTTCATCATGACCCCGGGCCTCGGCTTTTTCTATGGCGGTATGGTCCGCAGTAAAAACGTACTGACGACGATTATGCAGAGTTTCTTCATCGTCGCCATGATTTCTGTCGAATGGATTATTCTGGGATATGCCATGACATTCGGCACCGATATCCACGGCTTTATCGGAAGCCTTGACAAAATCGGGCTGGCCGGCGTAGGCATGCAGTGCCTTTCCGGCGGTACGATTCCCGAACTGGCCTTTGTCGCATTCCAGTGCATGTTCGCGGTCATTACGCCGGCTCTGATCACCGGCGCCTTTGCCGAACGGGTCAAATTCCGTGCTTTCTGCATTTTTATCTTGTTATGGGCTATCTTCATTTACAACCCCATGGCTCACTGGGTCTGGGGCGGCGGTTTCCTGGCCCAGCTCGGCGCACTCGACTTTGCTGGCGGACTCGTCATCCACATCCTTTCCGGTGTATCGGGACTCACGCTCTGCCTGCTCATCGGCAAACGCCGCGGTCTCGGCAAATATCCTATCATTCCGCACAATATGCCTATGGTCGTCCTGGGAGCCACGCTCTTATGGTTCGGCTGGTTTGGCTTTAACGCCGGCAGTGCTCTCGGTGCCAATGCACTGGCAGCCAGCGCCTTCATCTGTTCCCAGGCCGCAGCGGCTGCCGCTACCGTTTCCTGGGTCCTCATCGAATGGTTCATCAATGGCAAACCGACCGTCCTGGGAGCCGCATCAGGCTGCATCGCCGGTCTCGTAGCCATTACGCCGGCTGCCGGGTTCGTCGCCCCCCTTCCGGCTCTCTATATCGGTGCTATCAGCGGTATCGTCTGCTATCTGGCCGTTGCCGTCTGCAAGAGCCGTCTGGGCTATGACGACGCCCTCGATGCCTTTGGCATCCACGGTGTAGGCGGCACGTGGGGTTCCATCGCTACGGGCCTCTGGGCTACGGTAGAAGTCAATCCGGACGGGGCCAACGGCCTTTTCTATGGCGATGCCCACCTCCTGATGGCACAGGTCATTTCGACAGTCGTTGCATACGCGCTGGCTATTATCGGATCTGTCATCCTCTACAAAATCATCAGCCTCTTCACGAATTTCCGTGTCGATGCCGATGAAGAAGTGGTCGGTCTCGATATCAATGAACACGGCGAACGCGGTTATATGCAGCAGACATTATAATATGGACAGCAACGGCCAGTGTCACACCCTTACCCAAGCACTGGTCTTTGCTGCATCAGCTGCGGGATTGGCATGACGATCCCAAGACGTGTTACATGTATCTCCTTAACAAACAATCCCGCCGCTGATGCTATTTATAGATATATTTCCCAATGCAGGAGTGATTGTATATGAGAAAAATTACAAAGATAGACATCGTGACCCGTCCGAGCAAGCTGGACGAACTCAAAGCCGCCCTGAACGCCATCGGCGTCATGGGCATCACGGTCAGCCAGGTCTATGGCTGCGGCACACAGAAAGGCCACATCGAAGTATACCGGGGCAAGGAATACAAGGTAAATCTCCTCCCCCATATCAAAGTGGAAACGGTCGTCTGCGAAGTCCCTGTCGATGACGTCATCGAAACGGCCATGCGCATCTGCCAGACCGGGGAACCGGGCGATGGCAAAATCTTCGTGTTCAACGTAGAAGATGCCGTCCGTATCCGCACGGGAGACCGCGGTGCCGAAGCCATTATGGATGAAAAAGAACCGCCTGACACGGATTTCTGATACGACGAAGAGGCCGCTCTGCGAAGCAAAATGCTTCATGGAGCGGCCTCTTTTCGTATAGAATCTTATGGGATTTCCTTTATCCTTCTACCGATTCCAGAGCTTTTTTGATTTTAGCTGCCACGCCGGTCATTTTATAAGCCGGGATGGAGCAGACGCCGAGGCGGATACCCCGTGCCAGAGGAGCAGCGAAAATCAGGTCATCCCGTAGTTTTGTACAGGCATCGGCTGATTTCAGCGTCGGGACGGAGATGAAAAATCCGGCTTTGTAGGGTACGAAGTCGAGATTGCATGCCCGGGCTTCTTCCATGAAAATATCAGCACGACGGCGGATATTCTGGAAATATTCATTTTCTTCCGTTTCCAGTTCCTTGAGCAGCGCCGGATCCCGGCGTACGATGGACAACAATGTCATGGCAGCCCGGTTGATATTGGACCAGGATGTACGGGCCGAATATTTTCCCACTTCCTGAAATTCATCGATGACATCTTTGCTGGAAGAAAGACCTACGAGGGCACCGGCCCGCTGGCCGTAAAGGGTAAACCCTTTGGACATACTGTAGGCAAACATGACGAAGATGTGTTCCGGCAGATGGCTGAACTTCTTCATAAAGGTGCGGACTTCATTCTTATCACCCGTATAGGCAATATAGGCGATATCGACGAGGATGCTGATGCGTTTTCCATTCTTTTCGTGGAACCGGCACACATCGAGCACTTCTTCCCAGTCCCGGTCCGACAGGGCAAAGCCGGTCGGGTTATTGGCCGGTGTATTGAGCATGATGAGCAGAGAATCCTGCTGGCGCAGAATGGCCGCTACAGCCGAGGAAAAGGAATCGATATTGAAGGAGTGGCTGTCATCGAGCATGGCAAAGGTCGTGAGGTGACGGCCCACTTCATCGCAGAGATTGTCGTAGACGGACCAGCGCCAGTCCGTCGTCAGGACCTGGTCCCCTACTTCGGAATAGTTGCTGATGGCAATATGCACGGCCCCGGTACCGCCAGCTGTGGCAATAGCAGCCGCATAGCCATCGGGACGCTGGTCTTCAAAGGTCGCATCGATGACATCGCTGCGGTAATCGGCCAGCCCGATTGGCGGCGCATAGGTAATAAAATCGCTCATAGGCAGTGATTTGTACACTTTTTCAACGACGGGCAGACAGGCGACTTTTTCATCGTCGCCGGCATAACAGCCTACGGTGGCATTGACGACATGTTCGATGCCATATTTTTTTATGGCTTCTTTTGCCGCCGCGCTGGACGAAAATACGACATCATTTAATTTTTTCCCTTCCCGGCTGGCAGCTGCCATATATGTTGACATAACAGGACCCCCTCCAAAGCAAAAGCGTAAGTATTCTTTTTTATTATACCACGTAATGTCCGGTTTACATATATTTTTATGTAATTCACTCTTTTTCTTTCTGTTCTTCTGGTTTTGTCACGCTGGCCTTTTTTATTCCCTTCATGCCCAGGAGGTCCGAAAGGAATTCACTCTGACTCAGTTCTTCTCCCACGTGTACGGTCAGTTCCAGTTCGACATTTTCCTCTTCTTCCCCGGAAAGCGTATGAAAAGAAAGAAGGGTCAGCTGATGACGCTGCAAGTATTCGGAGAGACGGCGGGACTGCCCCACCGTATTGCGCATGGTCAGGTGCAGCACATAGGAATGGCGGCCCCGTTTCCGCATCATCTTATCCAGACGGACAAATACGGTAAGGACGATAAATATCAACACCGTCGCAGCTGCTGCCGTCACCAGATAGCCGGCACCGACGACCAGACCGACGGCAGCTACGCCCCAGATGCTGGCCGCTGTCGTCAGGCCCTTGACACTGTGCCCTTTCTGATTGGCCAGAATCGTACCGGCGCCCAGGAACCCTACGCCGGAAATGACCTGGGCGGCAATCCGTTCCGGATCCGAACGGGTATAGCCATAGACAGAATAGAAATCGAGGGCGATATTGATAGAAATAATCATGCACAGGCAGGCGCCGAGACAGACGAGGATATGCGTACGCAGACCGGCCGACTGGCTCCGGGCCTCCCGTTCGTACCCGATCAGGCCTCCCAGGATAATAGCCACGACGAGCCGTATGATGCTGTCACTGGTACTAATCATCATGGGCATCACTCCTATTCATCAAAAAAGCGAAATCTTCACTTTTTCTTTATATTAGTTATAGTATAATATACGTCGGAAGGAAAATCTACGTTCTGCGCTTATATAGTGTTTCTATATTCCTTATACAGAATGTGTACAGAAAGGAGTCCTCCTGATGGGTAAACATATATTTTATCTCGATAACCTGCGTACGTTTATCATTTTCCTGGGCATCCTCTGTCTGGCCGCCGGTTCATTCCTGCCGGCTCCGTTTATGCCGCCTCATTATGTCTTTGCCGGCCAGCAGGGTACTATCGTTCCCTTTTATTATCTCTTTTATGAATTTGCCATGGCCCTGGTCATTCCCGTTCTCTTTTTCCTCAGCGGCTATTTCAGTGCGTCGAATCTGCGTATCCGCCTGCTGCAGCCTTATTTCAGGGGACGCTGGCTTCGTCTGGGCTGGCCCTTGCTGTTTGCCATAATTATCATGATGCCGGAAATAGCCTGGATCAGTGCCCGCAGCACGGGATACAGCGCAGGATTTTTCACATTTCTTACACAGCGCTTCCTGGGCCGGGGGTTTACCCTGGGAGTGTATGGATTCCTGGCAGTGCTCCTGTTGTTCACCCTGCTGCTCATGGGGGCAAAAAAAATCAATCATCAGGCCCTGCGTCATACGGAACAATCGTCTCCGTCCCCGCTGTTCCTCATCCTCTTTGCCGGGGCTCATCTCATCCTGTCCCTCGTCGTCTACTTCGGCTTTCTCGGCCTGTCGCCGCAGGGTCTGTCCTCCATTCAGGCGTTCTTTGCCGGTCTGGGCTTCCAGCCTAGCTGGCTCATTACGGCCGCCTTGTACTTTCTCCTCGGCATCTATGCAGCCAAGCACCGCTGGTTCATCCCGGGCGGTTACGTTCCGGGGAGTGTCTGGATGATCGCTGCCATTGGTTTTTGTGTCCTGTACAATGTATTTCCCTACTATCACGTCGTCATCCTCGCCTTCCTCTCTCTTTCGGGCACACTGGGACTGATCGCCGCCTTTGCCCGCTGGGGAGATCAGAGTTCACAACCGCTTCTCACCTTGTCCCATATGGCATATCCTGTATGGTACCTGAGCGAACCGGTGCTGGAAAACATCATGTATTTCCTCCTGCCCCTTACGATTGCCGCCCCGCTCAAACTGATACTGGCCCTGGGCCTGACGTTATTCTACGGCTATTTCGTCTACAAATACGCCTTATGCCATCTCGGGTGCTTTAAAACGCGGTGACCGGGATTTAAATAATTCGTTAATTTTTCCCCCTCTGCTGGCACAAAGACTCCTATCTATGCTATGATAGAACAAGTCAGATTATATATTTTCTTTTTTAGATAAGGAGTTGGATGAATTCTATGGATACATTGCTGCAATTAATGGAAGTCTATGGATATGCAGCCATGTTCGTGGCCATGGTAGCCGAAAATGCCAATATTCCCATTCCCAGCGAAGTCGTACTCGGTTTTGCAGGGTTCCTCATTTCCCAGCATATTTTCGATTTCTGGACGACCTTTATTATCGCCTGTGCAGCCGGGGTAACCGGCTCCGTGCTGAGTTACTGGCTCGGTTCGTATGGCGGCCGCCCTCTGCTCTTGAAATACGGCAAATATATTTTCTTCAATGAAAAGAAATTCAATATGGCCGAAAAGATGTTTAACAAATACGGCGGCATTGCCGTCATCATCTGCCGCTGTCTGCCCGGTGTACGGACGTTCATTTCCTTCCCGGCCGGCGTCGCCCGCTACCCCTTCGGCCGGTTCGTACTGTTCACGATTATCGGCACCATTCCCTGGACACTGCTTCTCGTCTGGGCCGGCTCCGTACTGGGAAGCCATTGGCGCGACCTGATTCAGTACAACCATCAGCTGCTCATCGGGATGGGCATCGTCTGCGCTGTCATTGCCATCGTCGGTCTCTGGAAATACCGCCGCAGCCGCAATCACCGCCAGACGGAATAAGCTGTATCACCTGCTGCCGCATCATTCATCATGCGGCAGTTTTTTTCTGATATATTTCAGGATGTAGAAAGGAGTTTTCTATGAAATCCCGCGGTCTCTTACTCGCCATCGCCATAGTCAGCCTGCTGTTTTTCCTGACTGGCAATGGGTCTCTGCCTGTCACCGATCCGGTAGAATCGAATTATGCCCTGACGGCAAAGGAAATGGTCTTGTCCGGTGACTGGATTTCTCCCCGGATTTTCGGTACATTCTGGTATGATAAACCGGTTTTCATCTACTGGATGCTCAGTCTGTCTTACACGCTGCTGGGATTCAGTGATTTTGCTTCCCGTCTGCCGGGAGCCGTGTTTGGCATGGGGTCGGTCGTCCTGTTTTCCTGGTATCTGCTGCGGCGCGGCACACGGCGGGAGCTGGCCGTCCTGGGAGCAGCCGTCATGGCCACCAGTCTGGAAGTCTGGGCTGTCTCTCATTCTATCATTACCGATCAGATTCTTTTCTTCTTTACAGAAGCCACCCTGTTTTCTGCTTATATCGGGCTTACAGAAAAGCGTTCCTCCTATATGACGGCCGCCTATGCCATGGCCGCTCTGGCAGTCCTTACCAAAGGGCCGGTCGGCATCGTCCTGCCCGGTACGTTTTTGCTGGCCTTTGCCGCCCTGCGCCGTGACACGTCACTGCTGCGCCGGATTTTTCAGCCTCAGGGCATCGTCTTATTTCTCCTGCTCTGTCTGCCCTGGTATGGCATCATGTATTATCTGCACGGGACAGATTTTATCGACGGATTCCTGGGACTGCACAATATAGCCAGGGCCACCGCATCGGAACACCCGGAAGTCAATGTCTGGTATTACTATCTGGTACTCATCCCCGTCAGTCTGCTTCCCTGGACAGGGCCTGCGCTCTACGGCACATGGCGCCACCGTCATGACGGCGCCGAATATCAGTTCATGATGATCTGGGCACTGGGAACGATATTGTTCTATACTCTCGTCGCGACAAAATATCCCACCTATGCCTATATTGCCAACATACCGCTGCTCCTATATGCCGTGCTGGGCATTGGGGACTTGTATGAAAAAAACAAAGCCCGCCTCTGGACGATTCTCACCGGGCCTGCCATCTTCTGGTGGCTGCTGTTTGCTGCAGTGCCTTTATTTTTCAAAAAGGCCGCCTTTGTCCCCGGGAGCTGGATTGGGCTGTATATATTCATTCCCCTGTCCATCGTCCTGCTCCTGGCTGCCCAGAAGACCCATGCCTTTCCGGCACTGCCGGTCATGACGGCTGTCGGCACGGCTGTCATCTACATTCTGGTCCTCTATCAGGGGCTGGTGCCGTTCTATGGCTACCGATCGGCATCGGTTTTCCAGAGTCAGAAAAACGTACTGCAGGGACAGCTCTATTTCTTTAAAGAGTATCGCACATCCTTCACCTATTACACAGGCCGTACGGCCTTGTATACTGAACCGGCCGGATACGATGAAAATGCCCGGCTGCACCGTTCCTCTGTCTGGGCCGGCAAACATCCCTTCCCGGAAGAAGACAGCGCTCATCTCATGGCGCGCCTTACGGCAGGGGAAATGGTGACTATTCTCGTGCCACGGGGGCGCTATGACGACTATATCCAGTCGGAATTTTATCCGCTCACCCGGGAAGCGGGAAAAATCGGCGCCTGTTATGTATTTTATACGAAGGAGGCTTTGCCATGACTATAGAAGATTTTATCCGCTCACTCCGGACGTATACCAGTCCGGCCGTATGCAATCCCTGGCGGGATTATGACCTGCAGTGCGATCTGGGTCCACAGGCACCGGAAATCCGCTGCCGGCAGCTGCAGGAATATCTGGCACCGCGTATCAGCCGCGCCCGTTATCTCTTTGTCGCCGAAGCCGCCGGATATCAGGGCTGCCGGTTTACGGGCATTGCCATCACGTGTGAACGGATGATTCTCGACGCCCACAAGCAAGTGACCAGTGCCATGGTCCTGGGCCATGCGGGGCAGCGCACGAGCCGTCCCGACTCTCCGTATATGACCAGCCGTCCCCAGAGAGATCACGGCATGAATGAACCGACCGATACGTACGTATGGGGTGCTATCCTGGATAACGGACTCGATCCGCGGGATGTCCTGCTCTGGAATATTTTTCCATTTCATCCCCATAAGGCTTCGCCTTTTTCCAACCGCACGCCGACAGATGATGAACTGGCGGCAGGCCTTGCGTACACGCGCCAGCTGCTCGCACTCTGTCCGCAGCCGCTGCGCATCGGCGCCATCGGCCGCAAGGCAGCAGAGACGCTGCAAAGCGCCGGCATCGATGCCGTTGCCACCCGTCATCCGGCCAATGGCGGAGCCGGCCTGTTCCGGAAACAATTTGCCGATCTGATTAAACCTATGTAAAACGAATTCCATTGCCTATCCTGACGGGACCGTACTGCCATGAACTCCGTGTTCATGGTGTGCGGTCTTTTTTTGCATACCTTATACAGGTAGAGAAATCACACGAATCATCTATACGTTTATTTTATGATTATTTATCATAGTTAAAATGATTTTATTTTATCGTGTATCCAATAAAAGGTAAGTTATTTTTGCGATTATTCTTTATTTTTATCAATGCATACAATATTATTTTTGAATTTTTTATTGACATAACCACATTTCACCTTTATAATAAATTCCAATCTGTACAACGTTTATCGTATGCGTTATAAAAATATGTCTGCGTTGTACCGGGGGGATATGAAGAGGGGGAATCGATATGTATAAAAAATTACGCGATCTGCCAGCACCGCAGGGGCTGTACGATCCGGCATTTGAACACGATGCCTGCGGCATCGGCTTCGTCGTCAATATGAAAGGAAAAAAATCCTATGATATCATAGACCAGGCTCTGACGATTCTGGAAAATCTGAAGCACCGTGGTGCCGAAGGCGCCGATGCCCAGAGCGGTGACGGCGCAGGGATTCTCGTACAGATACCGCATCAGTTTTTCTGCCGTGAATGTGACGTCCTGGGCTTTACCCTGCCGCCGGAAGGAGAGTATGGCGTCGGTATGATTTTTGCCCACCGCTATGAAACATTCCGCAAGAAACAGATGGAAGAATTCGAAAAAATCGTCAACGAAGAAGGCCTGTCCATCCTCGGCTGGCGTGACGTACCGGTCGATGAAAGCCTCATCGGGAGCATCGCCAAGACGATCCGGCCTCATTTCCTGCAGGTCTTTATCCGCAAGGATCCGGCTCTTACCAACCCAATGGATTTTGAACGCAAATTGTATATCATCCGCAAGATGGCAGAAAAGAAGATCATCCCGGCCAGCCAGGAAAAGGGCTCCGATTTCTACATCGCCAGTCTGTCTTCGCGGACGATTGTCTATAAAGGCATGCTGACCTCTATCCAGCTGCGCCATTTTTATCTGGACCTGTCCGACCTGGATTTTACGACATCCATGGCACTCGTCCATTCCCGTTTCAGCACCAATACCTTCCCCAGCTGGGCCCGGGCCCATCCGAACCGCTATATCGTCCACAACGGGGAAATCAATACCATCCAGGGGAATGTAAACTGGCTCAATGCCCGGGAAAGCAAATCCAGATCCAGTGATTTCCCGGACCTGGAAAAAGTCTTTCCCGTCGTCGATGACAGCGGCAGCGATTCGGCCATGTTCGACAACTGTCTGGAATACCTGTACATGACAGGGCACTCCCTGCCCCATGCCATGATGATGATGATTCCGGAACCGTGGGAAAAAGATCCGCTCATGAGCAAGGAAAAGCGGGATTTTTACCGCTATCACAATTTCATGATTGAACCGTGGGATGGCCCGGCCGCCATCGGATTCTGTGACGGCATCGTCATCGGCGGCATGCTCGACCGCAACGGCCTGCGCCCTGCCCGGTACTACGTCACCCGCGATGACCGGGTCATTGCCAGTTCGGAAGTGGGGGCTCTCTCTATTCCGCCGGAAGAGGTTCTCTACAAAGGCCGTCTTCAGCCGGGGAAGATGCTCCTCGTCGATACGCAGCAGCAGCGCATCATCGACGACGAAGAAATCAAACAGCAGATTGCCACGGAATTTCCTTATGGGGAATGGTATAAGAAGCACGTCATCGATCTGGACGATCTCATGTCCCGCCAGAATCTCATCGGCAGCGACAAAACAATCCCTTATGATCTGAAAGAGCAGGAAATGGTCTTTGGCTATACGCAGGAAGATATGGACAAAATCATCCTGCCCATGGCCCGCGATGGCAAGCAGCCCATTGACTCGATGGGCATGGACGTATCCCTGCCCGTCCTTTCAGACCGGCCCCAGCTGCTGTACGATTATTTCCAGGAAAACTTCGCCCAGGTCACCAATCCGCCTATCGACGGCGTGCGGGAAAATATCGTCATGAGTTCGCTCGTCATGGCAGGGAACGTCGCCAATATCATGGATCCCGATGATGAAAACACGGCCGCTCTCTACCTGAAACGGCCCATTCTCACCAATGAAGAAATGGCCGTCATCAAGTCTCTCATGACGGATAAGCTCCACACCTCGGTCATTTCCATGCTGTATCCCGTAGGCGGCGGCCCCGACGCGATGGAAACGGCTATTGAATCACTCTGCATCGATGCGCTGAAAGCCATCCGCAACGGCGCCAATATCCTGATTCTGTCCGACCGGGGCATCAACTCCCGTATGGCCGCCATCCCGGCCCTGCTGGCAACGGCCGCGCTCCATCATTTTCTCATCCGCAAGACCGTCCGTTCCGACGTCGGCCTCATCCTGGAATCAGGGGAACCGCGGGAAATCCATCATTTCTGCACCCTCGTCGGCTACGGCATCACGGCGGTCAATCCCTATGTCGCCCTGGAATCCATCAAGGAACTGGCGGCGAAAAAGAAGCTGGGAAAAATATCCTGTGAAGAAGCACGGGAAAACTATATCCGGGCTGCCGTCAACGGCATGCTGGCCGTCATGTCCAAGATGGGCATTTCGACCATCCACAGTTATCATGGCGCCCAGATTTTTGAAGCCGTCGGTATCAGCCGCGACCTGATCCAGAAATATTTCGTCAATACACCCAGCCCCATCGGCGGCATCGGCCTTACGGAAATAGCCAGAGAAAACGCGCTGCGTCATGAAGCGGCATTTTCTGGCAGCGACACACTGCCCAAAGGGGATATCTACCAATATCACAAGGGCGGCCAGGCGCATATCATCGACCCGCAGGCAGTCCAGCTGCTGCAAAAAGCCTGCCGCACCAATGACTATGACCTGTACCGCGAATATGCCGACCGGGTCAATACGTCGTCCACATATCGTCTGCGCGATCTGCTGGAATTCGTCTATCCTGCGGGCTGCAGCATCCCTATCGAAGAAGTCGAATCGGAAGATAATATCGTCAAACGGTTCCGCACCGGCGCCATGAGCTACGGTGCCCTCAGCAAGGAAGCCCACGAATGTGTGGCCCGGGCCATGAATCGTCTCGGCGGCATGAGCAATACTGGCGAAGGCGGCGAAGACGCAGCCCGTTTTGATACGGATACGAATGATAAGATCAAGCAGGTCGCTTCGGCCCGTTTCGGCGTAACCAGCAACTATCTGGTCCATGCGGCGGAACTACAGATCAAGTGCGCCCAGGGTGCCAAGCCCGGTGAAGGCGGCCATCTGCCGGGCAGCAAGGTCTATCCTGACATTGCCAAAACACGCCACGCCACGACCGGCGTCGCCCTCATTTCCCCGCCGCCTCATCACGATGTTTATTCCATCGAAGATCTGGCCGAACTCATTTTTGACCTGAAAAATGCCAACCGCAATGCCCGTATCGGCGTCAAGCTCACCAGTGGTGCCGGCATCGGTACCATTGCCGCCGGCGTCGTCAAAGCCAAAGCCGATGAACTGACTATCAGCGGCTTCGACGGTGGTACCGGGGCATCACCGCGGACCAGTCTGCGCCATGCCGGTCTTCCCTGGGAAATCGGCCTTTCGGAAGTACAGCAGACACTGCTGCTCAATCAGCTCCGCGACCGGGTGCGCGTCGAAGTGGACGGCAAACTGCTCACGGGCCGCGACGTAGCCATCGCCGCCCTGTTCGGTGCCGAACTGTTCGGATTCGGCACGGCTCCCCTCATGGCCATCGGCTGCCACATGCTCCGCGTATGTCATCTCAACACCTGCCCGTACGGTGTCTGCACACAGAATGAAAAACTGCGGAAGAATTTCAAGGGCAAGCCAGAATATATCATCAATTTCATGCATTTCATCGCCCGGGACCTGCGGGAAATCATGGCCCGTCTGGGCTTCCACAAAATCGACGATATGGTCGGCCGCTATGATCTCCTGAAACAAAAAGATGCTGCACCGAACTGGAAGGCCGCTACGGTCAACCTGAAGCAGCTCCTCTATCGTCCGTACACGGATATCCACATCGGCCATCATTTCACGACACCCCAGGACCATGAAATTTCCAAGACCCTGGATATGTCGAAACTGGTGCGCATGTGCCGTCCAGCGCTGGAACAGAAGAAACACATCCGTGCCCGCCTGCGCATCAAGAATACGGACCGTGTCACCGGAACCCTTCTTGGCAGTGAAATCACGCGGCGCTACGGGGAAGAAGGGCTGGCAGAAGATACAATCAAGCTCTGTTTCGTCGGATCAGCCGGTCAGAGTTTCGGCGCATTCATTCCCCGTGGTCTGACCCTGGAACTGGAAGGCGATGCCAATGATTATCTCGGCAAGGGCCTCTCAGGTGGCAAGATTATCGTCCATCCACCAGTAGAATCGGTATTCCCTGCAGAAGACAACATCATCATCGGCAACGTAGCTTTCTATGGCGCGACCAGTGGCGAAGCCTATATCAACGGCATCGCCGGTGAACGGTTCTGCGTCCGCAACAGCGGCATTACGGCTGTCGTCGAAGGCGTAGGCAATCATGGCTGTGAATACATGACCGGCGGCCACGTCCTCGTACTGGGCCGTACAGGGCGGAACTTTGCCGCCGGCATGTCCGGTGGTATCGCTTACGTATACGACCTGGAACCGACAAACTGCAACCAGGACCTGGTGCATCTGGGAGATCTCACCGATGAAGGCGAAGTCTCCATCGTCAAGGACATGCTCGCCCGCCATATCCAGTACACCGGCAGCGAACTGGGCCGCCGTCTCCTGGAAAACTGGGAAGACACCCAGGGCCGCATCACCCGCATCATCCCGACGGCTTATGAAGAAATGCTGGCTCTCATCGAAAAAGCAAAGGCTGAAGGCCACACAGATAAAGAAGCCCACATGATTGCGTTCCAGACAAAACACGGAAAATAATCCCAGCAGTACATAAGAAAAACCGGCAACGACTGCGCGCCTTTATGGCGCAGTTGTTGCCGGTTTTCCTGTTCCAGTTTTATTTCAGAAATGATTCTATCTGGCTGGCTTTGAGCACCCTGCCAGCTGATACCACTTTTTCATCTACGACAAGAGCCGGCGTGCTCATGACGCCGTACCGGGCAATCTGGGCAAAATCCGTTACGTACTCAATTTCGGCATCAATGCCGAGATGCTGGACGGCTTCTTTCGTCACAGCCAGCAGTGCTTCGCATTTGCTGCATCCACTTCCTAACACTTTGATTTTCATCATACATTATCCTCCTGACTTATTTTTTCTTTCAATCCGGCAATACGACACCGGATTTGTTCCATGACATCGATATAAGCCGCATCATCTTTCCCTGTCGGATCTTCCAGTCCCCAGTCTTCATGATGCCTGCCCCGGACAGCCGGGCACTGTACGCCACATCCCATAGTGATGACCCAGTCTGCACGGGGAAGTTCGGAAATCAGCTTGGGCCTCTGTCCGTTTTTTATGACATCTATACCATATTTTGCTGCCATCAGCCGTACGACATCGGGGTTGATGGCATCTTTACTATGCGTACCGGCAGAATAACTGGAAAAAACATCTCCTGCCATCGCTCTCCCGAATGCCTCGGCAATCTGGCTGCGGCAGGCATTATGGGTACAAATAAAGGCAACAACGGGTTTACGTTTTTTTGTTCCCGATTCTTTACGATTCATACGATTCACCTCACGTTTTATGTGATATTACCGGTCTGCGCCTGTTGCGTCCTCATCGGAACAGGGCTCCGCCTTCCGGTAGCAGTCAGGGCCGCAATTCAGGGAATCGATAAAGGAACGGAACGCCGTAAGGACATCACAATTGAGGGAATAGTAGGTATTCTTCCATTCTTTACGGCTTTTTACCAGTCCACATTCTGTCAGTATTTTCATATGATGAGACAACGTGGGCTGGGTGATCTGAAAATGTTCCAATAACTTACAGGCGCACATTTCTCCTTTTGTCAGCAGCCCGACAATCTGCAGACGGTTGGAATCCCCCAGCGCCTTACATATGAGGGACACATCTATAGCATTCATTTTACCACCTCACAATAATACATATCGTAGAGCATTGAAACCGTATCCGACCAGAATGATTCCCACTACACAGATGGCTACAAAGACGCCCAGCAATTTTGGCTTTACGGCCTTGCGCAGTAAAATCAGGGACGGCAGGCTGAGTGTCGTCACGGCCATCATGAAACTGAGGACAGCACCGAGAAGAGCCCCTTTTCCCAGCAGTGCTTCGGCAATGGGAATAGTTCCAAAAATATCAGCATACATGGGAACGCCTACCAGCGTCGCAAGGATGACGCCCCATTGATTCTGGCTCCCCAAAACGGTTTCGACCATGGTTTCCGGAATCCAGTTGTGAATCAGCGCTCCTATGCCTACGCCAATCAGGATATAGGGAAATACTTTTTTAAATGTCCCGGTCATCTGGTCTCTGGCAACTGACAGCCTGTCCCGTACGGTCAGTTCAGCCGGTTCTATATCCGGGCCGGCAACAGCCTGACAGATAAAATCTTCGACCTCATTTTCCAGATGCATCCGTTCTATGACCGAGCCCCCTATGACGGCAATGATAAGGCCAAACACGACATAGGCCGCTGCAATCTTATACCCAAAAATACTAATCAGCAGGACGAGACTCCCCAGATCTACCATAGGCGACGAAATGAGGAACGAAAAGGTAACTCCCAGCGGAAGGCCGGCACTGGTAAATCCCATAAACAGCGGAATGGATGAGCATGAACAAAAGGGAGTAACCGTTCCCAGCAAAGCTCCCATGATATTCGCCCCGATTCCATGAAACCGGCCCATAATTTTCCGGCTCCGCTCGGGAGGGAAAAAGCTCTGGATATACGAAATAGCAAAAATCAGGACACAGAGAAGCAGAGTAATCTTGATGACATCATATAAAAAGAACTGCAGGCTGCCACCCAGCCGGCTCTCTATATCCACGCCGGCCCATATCAATCCATCCGTAACCAGACCGTTCAGCCATTGCATCCCTAAAATCTGATTTTGAATAAACAACCACATCATACGCACCTCCTTCTTATCACATTTATCTTTATCTATGTGATAAGAATACTACTCACATTGATATTTGTCAATATGAGTAGTGGATGAGGCGGTAAAAAAATATACCTGCCACCGGCAAAGTATAGTATAATAGTATCATTCTCCCATGAAAGGATGATAGATATGTATATTGATGACGCTGAAGGGATGGTATTCCGTCCTCCCAGTGAAGCCTATAGTTTTATATTGCGTGCCACCATCGGTTGTTCCCACAATACGTGCACGTTCTGTCCTATGTACAAGGAATCGCGGTTCCGGATCCGTCCCCTTGCAGAAATCGACGGCATCATTGAACGCGGTGCCACTGCGTATCCTTATGTACGCCGTGTATTTATCGCCGATGGCGATGCCCTGGTCCTGAAAACAGAAGACCTGCTGCATATCATAAAAAAATGCTACGATTTATTTCCCCGCCTGACCCGCGTCGGTGCCTATGCGACTCCTGCAGATATCGACCGCAAGACGCCGGAAGAACTGGCCGCGCTACACGAAGCCGGTCTTGGGATTCTCTATACGGGAATCGAAAGCGGCGACGATGCCGTTCTCACACGGGTCCATAAAGGCACGACGGCAGAACTCACCGTGCGGGCCGGTCAGAAAGCGCTGGCCGCGGGTTTCAAATTATCTGCCATGATTCTGCTCGGCCTGGGCGGGCAGGAACGGACCCACGAACATGCCCTGCACACGGCAGAAGTCGTCTCCGCCATCAATCCTACTATGCTCAGCGCCTTGTCCCTTATCATTCCTGAATTTGTTCCCCTGTACAACGAAGTGCTGGATGGCACCTTTACGCCTCTGACGGCCCGGGGATTTATCCGGGAACTGGACGAACTCCTGCGCCATACGGAAATGACCGAACCCTGTATTTTCCGCAGCAACCACGTTTCCAATCTCTATCCCGTAGGCGGCACGCTGCCCAAAGACAAAGACGCCATGCTCCAGGCACTGGAACAGATGATGCCCCACATGGACGATACGACTCCCATTCTGGGCGACGTAACGCATTTTTAAAACAAAAAAACAGAGGATGCTGCAATACAGGCTTTTAGAGCCATTCTGCGCATCCTCTGTTTTATTTTTATATATTCTCTTTTAATGCTGAGCCGGAACGGTAATGGTTTCGCGCTGTTTTTCTGCATTCCGTGCTTCTATCTTATCCATATTGCGGGCAAAAACCCCAGCCAGAATCGACCCGGTGACCTGATGGATAGCGGCACCGACAGCGGCCGGAATGGCCACGGCCGGAGCAAAGAAGACAGAGACGAGGGAAATAGCCAGAGCATCGTTCTGCATGCCGACTTCCAGTGTAACGGAGTGCTGCTGTTTTTTGCCCAGTCCCAGTTTACCCGTAACGAGATATCCGATGAGAAAACCGCCCAGATTATGAATGAGTACCATGAGAATGATGAAGAAACCCATTTCCAGAATCTTGGCACCATTGATGGCAATAACGCCGCCGACGATGACCAGTACGCCAAAAGCTGAAATGAGTACCAGTACTTTCGACAATGAAGTAACGTGCTTTTCCCCCATGACGCGATGAACGATAAGACCCAGAACCAACGGAACCAGAATAACTTTCATGACCGTCATGGCCATGGCAAAGAAGGAAACTTCAACCCACTGGCCAGCCAGTCCCCAGACGATAAAGGGCATCATGATGGGGGCCAGCAGGGTCGAACAGGTCGTGATGGATACGGACAGTGGCACATCAGCCTTTGCCAGGAAGCCCATGACGTTGGATGCCGTACCGCTCGGGCAGGACCCCAGCAGAATCATGCCGACTGCCATTTCAGGCGGCATCTGAAAAGCCAGCACCAGACCATAGGCCAGAAGCGGCATAATCGTGTAATGGGCCGTGCAGCCAATGAGGACTTCCTTCGGCCGTTGCAGGATAAGTTTGAAATCTTTGGCATGCAGCGTCATCCCCATGCCAAACATGATAACTCCCAGAAGCAATACCGTATGCGGTACAGCCCATAAAAATGCGCCCGGCATAAAATATGCCCAGATGACGACAAGGAATACGATGTACGTCAGATTCTTTCCTACAAAACCACTTAACTTCCCGATTAAATCCATCATATAAATCCCCCCGATGATACTGTACGAATGAAAACATAACTATACCCCAATAACAAATCCTGCAGCTGCTCCGACTTTTATAAAAAAAACACGCTTTGCCTCTGTAAAAGAGACAAAGCGTATAGCTCTGCGGTACCACTCTTATTGTCGTAACGACCCCTCTGTGCATCTCCGGAGCCCCCGCTCCTTGCAATGCCTGACCCGATAACGGTGGTCTTCCGGCTGCGTCTACTTGCAAAGCGTTCGGGCAGCTGCTCATGGGTGACTTCACGGTATCTGCCCATCCCGTCTCTCAGCCTGCAACGGGTCTCTGTCATGGGGGAATACCCTTACTACTCCCAGTCAACACTGTGTCTGTGGATTTGTTGATGCTTATTATACGCACGGTGTATGAGAAAGTCAAGAAGTTTTTTTCTTCTTATCTTTAAAAAAGCACGTATTGAAACGTTAAACTTAAAATTATTAATATTGATTATTCGGATATTCTCATTAATAATTAACGTCCTGTATTCATAGAATCTTAGAATTGTAATGCATTCCCTCTCGTTATTTCAAATTTCATTTTGTCTTACTTTTGCTGAAATTTGTAGTATAATGAAGAAAAATCCCGTAAACCAAGGAGGTCCTGCCTTATGAAAAAGATATGTTTCTTCCTCATCCTGCTCGTTACGTTAGCAGGTGTATCCTTTGCCGCAGATACGGCCAGTTCATCACCTGCAGCCGCCACACCAGCTTTGGCCAGCCAGCCGGCAGCGGATACGGTACGCTTTGACAACGAACGGACGGTCCTTCTGGTCCGCACGACACAAAGCGGCTACCCCGTCCGTTTCATGGAGCAGCGTCTGCGCCAGCCCTTCCGCCTTCCCTACTGGGACCGTCTGTCTGCAACAGAAACCATCTCTCCGGAAGATATTACAGAAGATACGATGCAAAAACTGGCCGGATCGTACAAGGCGGATATCGTCCTCGTACCGGTCGTGCGCACCTGGGTCTGGCGGCAGTATCACGCATACCGCGGCTGGTACGATGATGACGAATTTTTCACAGAATGCTGGTATGACCTGCGGGTATACGCTTACAATGCCAAAGACCAGACACTAAAGAGCTATAGTTCCCGCGGCTCAGAACGGGATGAAGCCTCTATCCTCAACGATCCTAATGAAATCCTGGGACGGGCCATGGACCAGATTCTGGAAAAAATGCCGTACAAACGTATCCCGACAGACATCGAACGATAATCAGCCGCTGATTTTACGCTGAGAAGCTTCCATCCAGGCCGCACCGGCAATTCCCGGCGTCGTCATTTCCCATGGGGACAGGATATGTTCCATCTGTTCTTCCGTAAGGATGTGATGTTCCCGGATAATATCCCGTACGGGCCGTTTGGTCGCATAAGCTTCCCGTGCCAGGAAGGACGCTTTTTCATAGCCGATATGTGGCAGCAGTGCCGTGATGATGCCGACACTGTGGTCTACCCAGTACTGGCACTGGCTGCGGTTGGCTTCCAGTCCCTTCAGCAGTTTATCGATGAACGCATGAATGGCATTCGTCAGGCACTGCATGGCACTGAAAAGATTATATGCCATGACCGGTTCCATGACGTTGAGTTCAAACTGGCCGTTTTCCGAAGCGAAGGTGACGGCCAGATCGTTGCCGATGACCTGATAGCAGGCCTGGTCGAGCACTTCTGCCATGACCGGATTGACTTTCCCCGGCATGATGGACGAACCGGGCTGACGGGCTGGCAGTTTCAGTTCATTGAGGCCACAGCGCGGGCCCGATGCCATGAGGCGGAAGTCATTTGCCATTTTAATCAGCACCAGAGCCGTGCATTTCATGGCCGACGATACTTCGGCAAATCCGTCCGTATTATTGGTCATGTCGATGAGATTGCTGGCCGTCGTAAACAGTTCGCCCGTAAGTCCCGACAATTCTTTGGCCACACCGCGGATATACTGCGGTTCGGCATTGAGGCCCGTACCGACGGCAGTGCCGCCCATATTGATGGTATGTACACCTTCAAGAGACCGTTTGATCCGTTTGCGACCGCGATGTACGGCTGATGCATAGGCGCCCATTTCCTGTCCCAGTGTCACCGGGACCGCATCCTGCAGGTGTGTCCGGCCCATTTTGATGACATCTTTAAAGGCTTCCTCTTTATCGAGAAGCGCCAGTTCCAATGCCCGCAGTGCATCATTCAGTTTTTTGCCTTTCAGGATGAGGCAGACCTTCATACTCGTAGGAAATATGTCGTTTGTAGATTGGGCCATATTTGCATGATTATTCGGCGATACGATATCATAGCGTCCCTTGGGCTGGCCCAGGATTTCCAGTGCGCGGTTGCAGAGCACTTCGTTCATATTCATATTGACCGATGTGCCGGCACCACCCTGAATCGGATCGACAGGGAACTGATCCAGCCATTTTCCCGCCAGGATTTCATCGGCGGCCTGCACAAGGGCTGTGCCGATTTTCTTCGGCAGACGGCCTGTTTTCATGTTGGCCAGCGCAGCTGCTTTTTTGACCAGCGCCATGGCATGGATGAAATCCGGGTCGAGATGATTGCCTGTAATATGGAAATTTTCCATAGCACGCATGGTCTGTACGCCATAATATACATCATCCGGCACATTCATTTCTCCCAAAAAATCATGTTCTGTTCTCATGATACCCCTCCTGGTCACGCACTGTTGTATACAGTATGCAATGATTGCGATAAAAAAATAAATGAAAATTTATGAATCCATATTTCCTAGGAATCAGCATAGCAAAAGGCGCTGCCGGATTTATGTCCAACAGCGCCTTTGCCGCATGTCCTATGAAATTTAGCTATATCTTAACGCTATTTGAAATAGTTGTCAAGATGGAGTATGCCACAACGGATACAGGATATATTCTTCCATATCATGCAATTTATTGAATATAATTCTAATTTCTTTAAACATTTACATTGTCTCCCGATTGCCTTATAATTTTCTTAGGATATGTCTATCTTAAAATTTTGTTTTTATAAAGGAGACGATTTGCATGGAATTAGAAGAAATGTGGAAAAAGATGGTCGATTGTCTGCACAAAGAAGTTAAACCTGCCACAGGGTGTACGGAGCCGATATCTCTTGCCTACGCATCGGCTGTAGCCGCAGAAAAGCTGGGCCAGCCCGTAGAGAAAATCGAAGCAAGGGTATCGGCGAATATGATGAAAAACGGTATGGCCGTCATCGTACCGGGAACGGAAACACCGGGGCTGTACATTGCGGCAGCTGTCGGTGCGCTGGGCGGTGACCCTAAAGGCGGTCTGCAGGTACTGAAACGCTTGTCTCCCGAAGTCGTACGGAAAGGCAAAAAGATGGTCGCTGACAAGCTCGTATCCGTCGATATCGCTGACGTACCCAATGTTCTCTATTCCGAAGCCAAAGTCTATGGTGGCGGTCATACGGCACGGGTCTGCATTGCCGATGATCACACCAATGTCGTACGCATTGAAAAAGACGATGCCGTCCTCTTTGAAGCACCACCCAAGAAGAGCGACGAAGTCTCCCCGGAAGAACAGTTCCTGAACAACCTGACATTAAAGGACGTCTATCAGTTTGCAACGGAATGCCCCATTGACGATATCCGCTTCATGGAAGAAGCCGCCAAATTGAATGAAGAATTGTCCAAAGTCGGTCTTTCCGAAAAATACGGCCACTGCATCGGCTATACGATGAAATCAGAAATCCACACGGGCTTCCTGAGCAATGCCCTGCAGGATACGATTATCATGAAAACAGCCGGAGCATCTGACGCCCGCATGGGAGGTGCCCCGCTTCCGGCCATGACCAATTCCGGTTCCGGTAACCAGGGCATTACCGCCACCATTCCTGTCGTCGTAACGGCCCAGAAAGTAAAAGCATCCAAAGAACAGCTTATCCGTGCCCTTACCATGTCCCACATGACGGCCATCTACATCCACAGTTTTCTCCCCAAACTGTCAGCTCTCTGTGCCTGCGGCACGGCTGCTATGGGTGCCGCTACGGGGATGGTCTGGCTTCTGGGTGGCAAATTCCAGGACGTACAGGACACGATTTCCAATATGACCGGCGACCATATCGGCATGGTATGTGACGGCGCCGGAAACAGCTGCACCCTGAAAGTGGCCACTGCCTGCGATGCCGCCTGCCGGGCTGTCATGCTCAGTCTGCACAATATCCGCGTAACCGGCAGTGAAGGCCTGGTCAGCAACAATCCCGATGAATCCATCCGCAACATTGGCGAACTGGCTAAAAAAGGAATGGAACAGACCGATAAGGAAATCCTGCAGATCATGCTCCACAAAAACAAGCTCGATGCCTGAAACGTTTCAGACAGCTTTTGAAAACAAAAGAATTTACACAAACATAAAAGCCGAAGCAAGATGAGCATTTTCCCATCTTGCTTCGGCTTTTATTATTACAGGTCTTTTTTCAGATAAATCACATTGGGCATAGGATTGTGGTAATACGCCGGGATTTCTGTAAACCCGAACCGTTCATACGTATGGATGGCGCTCTTCATCGTGTCGGTGAACGAATCCAGCACCATTTCTTTATATCCGTCCGCGCGGGCCTGCCGGACAATCTGCTCTACGAGCATGCGGCCGGCATGAAGATGACGGTATGCCGGTTTTACGTACAGGCGTTTCATTTCGCACCGGCGGTCATCATGACAGTGATAGGCAACACAACCGATAACCATCCCGTCATCGGCCACAGCCGCGTAGATGCGCCCGTAAGGCGGTACATAGCGTTGTTCCAGATGGGCCAGCTCATCCGACAAATTCTGAAAGCTCAGATCCATGTGCAGAGAATCGGTATATTCCACAATCAGCTTCTTTAATTCAGGAAGCCGCTGCGTTCCATCAATAATCTTCATGCCAATCCCTCCCGTACCTTTTTTCTTTTAGTATACTACAGAGCTTTGGTTTTTCCTATATATGACCCGCTCATCCCTAAAACGCATAAATTAATAGTTAGAGCTTGTATTCATGCAGCGTATCATATACAATAAGTATAATATGTTATTCCCGGAGGTGATGATCATGTTTACCAAGCGCGTACTGGCTATCCATGATTTATGCTCTTTTGGCCGATGCTCGCTTACTGCTGTCGTACCGGTTATTTCTGCCATGGGATTTCAAGTCTGTCCCCTGCCGACATCCTTGTCGAGTAATAATATAACCTATCCCACCTGTTATAGTTCGGATGTATTGCCAGATACACGTTTATTCATGGAGAAATGGGAGGAAATCGGCTGTTCCTATCAGGCTATTTACAGTGGCTTTTTATCAGATTTCCAACAAATTCAGATTGTCAGGGAAGCCATCAGCCGTTTTTCTGACGAAGATACTCTCGTCGTCATCGATCCGGTCATGTCATTCGACGACCATCCTCTTCCGTCTTATACACCGGATATGATTGAAAACATGCGCAGCCTTATACGACAGGCCACGGTCATTACACCTACGCTGATGGAAGCCTGTATGCTGACCGGGACACCAGTTGTCCCATCTTCTCCTTCCTTGAAGGACGTTCTCCGGCTGTGTCATCTGCTCTCCTCACTGGGGCCGCGGTATATCGTGATTACCCGTATTCCCGCATCAGATATAAAGATAAACAGCGTCAGTTTTGACGGCCTTACCCACACCTATGATGAATGCCGGATTCACCGCACGCGGAAATGTGTCGATGGCCTGAACGATTTATTCGCCAGCGTCCTAACAGGCGCACTGCTCCGGAATCATTCCATTCACATGGCCATGCGCCTGTCTCTCGATTTCCTGTCCTATGCCCTTGATTATACCCGCCAGGCCGGTTCCGACGCCCGTGAAGGAATCCAGATTGAACCGTGCTTACGACAGCTTCTCAAGATTTAACGAGACAGTCTTTTTGTATTTTGAAAGAATATATCCTGCACAACAGACGAAAAGGGCCAGTGCCGCCGGAACGACAAATTCTGTCCAGCCGCCAGCCGTCTGCATAATCAGCTGTCCTACGATTTTATCATGCATAATCATAGAACCCGCCGTCCAGCCCAGAAGGCCGGCACCGCCATAGAGTACAACAGGAAAGCGGTCCATGATTCTGCCAATGACCGTACTGCCGCAGACGATGATGGGGATACTAATGAGAAATCCGCAGGCGACGAGGAGAAAACTGCCATGAGAGGCTCCGGCAATAGCCAGTACATTATCGACGCCCATAGCCGCATCGGCAATGATGATGGTCCGGATAGCCCCCATCAGGTTATCCGAAGCATTAATCTGTTCATTATGCTCTGCCGGCAATAATAATTTTACAGCAATGGGCAGCAGGATAAGTCCGCCCAGAACCTGCAGATAGGGAATCGTCAGGAGCCATACGGCAATCAGCGTCATAACCAGGCGGATGACGACAGCTCCCCCCGTGCCGATGAGGATGGCTTTTCTGCGCAGAGCCGCCGGCAGCTTATTGGCCGCCATGGCAATGACGACAGCATTATCGCCACCGAGCAGAATATCCAGCATAATGATAGAAATGAGGGCCGTCACAAAATCCCAGGAAACAAAGGTCCATTCCATGATGTATTCTCCTTTACATGAACATACGATAAAAAAATGAGACTTTCCCATGCCGTCTGACGGACAGTATGGAAAAGTCTCACCTATTGTAAAATGGTTACAACGCAGGCGCCAGCCCAATCGGGCATGCATGTTGACGCCAGCTAAAAGGTTACTCCCTTTTACTACTATATGTGGTTGTGCGAATAGTATACCAGATACGGAGGCCTCGTGTCAATAGAATTTAGAATGCCGGAATGACCGCTCCCTTGTATTTTTCTTCCATGAATTTCTTGATAGGTTCGCTCTGATAAATCTGGACAATCTTCTTGTATGTCGGATTGTCGGCATCTTGTTCTCTTACGACCAGTACAGCCGCAAAAGGCGAATCTTTATCTTCCCGGAACAGCGAATCTGCCATCGGGTTGAGTCCTGCTTCCAGCGCATAATTTGTATTGACCGCTGCTAGATCGACATCATCCAGGGAACGGGGAAGCTGGGCCGCGTCAAATTCTACAATCTGATAATTCTTAGGATTTTCTGTAATATCTGTAATGGCCGGGAATTCTACGCCATCTTTCGTCTTGATGAGTCCGGCCTTTGCCAGAAGAAGAAGGGCACGGGATCCATTGCTCGGATCGTTCGGAATAGCAATCTTGCCTCCTTCTGGCAGATCTTTCAAATCCTTGTATTTATGAGAATAGACTGCCATAGGCGCTACGAGGGTTTTGCCGATAGCTTTCAGCTTCAACCCTTTTTTCTGTACCATGTTGTCCAGAAATGGTTTATGCTGATAGGAATTCATATCGAGTTCCCCGTTATCCAACGCCGCATCAGGCGTAACAAAATCAGAGAATTCTACGACCTGGATATCGATTCCCTGTTTAGCTGCTTCTTTCTTGACTTCTTCCATGATTTCCGCATGAAGCCCCTGGGTAACGCCTACCTTGACAGGCTTCTTATCCTGGGAACTGCTGGAACCAGAATTGGATGAACTGCCACAGCCAGCGGCAAATACGCTGATGGCAGCAATGGCAGCAACGGTAATAATTGTCTTGACTACATGTTTCATGGGCTCTGCTCCTTTTCCATACAAAACTTTGAGAAATGGCGGATTCATCTTCCCGCTGTACCATTTTCGAGGCGAAGAAAAAGCCATCAACAGACGGTGATGGCTTGTGAATCAATCGGTATTCATCTGCCGGAACCTTCCGTTGGAATTGGCACCTTTCTGTAATAGCAGGTTGCCGCAGCGTCACCGGGCCAGTCCCTCAGCTGCTCTTGATGAAATCATATTCTCTTATTGAAGCAAATTCTACCATGGAATACAGAATCCATTTGTAGCCATTGATACGAATTTCTAAAAAAGTCACGGGAAATATAAGAAATTTGAATTTAATTCTATTCCTACCAGCCTTTTTTACCGGCAAGAACGGCATCAGGGATGTCTCCTTTTTCAAAATCCGTCATTGCCTGATCCAGAATGGCAAACCCTTTCTTCAAATGGTCATCTGATATATTGAGCGGCGGCTGTACCCGAAGGACATTGGCACCAACATTAATAATCAGGAGATGATTTTCATAGGCCCGGTACAAAATTTTATAAGTACCTTCCGGATCAGCCCTGCTTTGATCCGTTCCCTCTTTCTTTACAATACCAATACCCATAGACATGCCGATTCCCCGCACAAATCCTACTATATCAGGATGTTTCCGCTGCAACTGACCGGCTTCTTCCCAAAGGAGCTCAATGGTCCGGGCCAGTTGTTCCTGAAAAGCTCTCCGCTGCAAGATGGTAAAGAGTGCATTTCCCGCCGCGCAGGATACCTGGTTTCCTCCCAGCGTAAACAGATGAGCCGGAGCAGGAAGAGAATCCATGATGTCAGCCCGTGCCATAAAAGCCCCCAGAGGGAATCCTCCGCCAATAGACTTTCCCATAATGATACCATCGGGGATGACACCATAGTGTTCGATGGCAAAAAACTTGCCTGTCCGGTAAAAGCCCTGCTGTACTTCTTCAGAAATAAATAAAATATGGTATTTCTTACATAAGTCATATAGTTTCCGGATGAATATCGGATGCGCCGGCAATATGCCCCCATCTCCCTGTATCGGTTCGATGACAACAGCTGCTACTTCCTCCGGTGACAGATACATCGAAAAAGCATTCTCTATGGCCTGCAGACAATCCCGTTCTACCTGTTCATCAGGGAGATTGATGCCAAAAAAAGGAAAATGATAAATTTCTGGAAGAAATGGCCCCATTTTTTCCCGCATTCTCGGTGTGCAGGCAGTCATACTGCACGAACCGTAAGTATTTCCATGATACGAGTTCAAAAAGGTAATAATTTTTTTCCTTCCCGTATAAGCCCTGGCAAATTTTACAGCACAATCATTGGCATCGGACCCACAGTTGCCAAAGGCAATCTTAGCCTTTACCCCTCCCGGATAGACGGAAACCAGATTTTCCGCATAGGTAATCGTCGCTTCGTTATATGTGTATGCCGGAGTATACTGCGTGCATTTCTGAAATTGCTCTTGTACGGCAGACATGATTTCCGGATGGCAGCTTCCCAGATTCAGCGATGATGCACTCGTAAGGAAGTCAATAAAACGGTTGCCATCTTTATCGGTCACAATATCCCCCTGTGCAGATTCTACTACAAGAGGAAAATACGAAAGATGCTGGCAAGTTGCAACAACTTCTGCATCCCGGTTTACCCATTCCTGACACGCCATCTGTTTCATACTCTTTCAGCTCCTTCTCCTCCAAAATCCGGTACGTTAATTCTCGTTATACATTTCCGCTTCAATTTCAGCATCTGGATCATGACTGTTAATTTTATATAAGCCAATCGTGAGCATAGGCAGTGCAAAGAAGAGGAAGAATCCCCAGCATATAATGCCATAGCCCTGAGCAATAAGCGGAATCAGCCCAAAGGTAGACACAACGACTCCCAGAGCAGTAAGACCCACCGCAATGGTCGGACGTACCCAGCGTGGCACATAGCCTTTCGCCCGTTTATATGCAATTTCCACACGGTCATCCACGGCTTTGATAAAGCCGGTACCAGTCGCGATGAGCGTACCCAGGAGTACGCTTTCGAAGAGAATATAAAGCCACAGCATATTCAATTCTTCGAAAACGACTGCAACAGGTATTTCTGCCTGGATAGCTGCCGTAAAATTGCAGCCCATCACCAGTAGGAGCAATACGGCCGGAATAATGCCAAAGATTCCGGAAATAATTCCACACACGACAGCTTCTTTACGGGTTTTTAAATCCCGTACCGTGTATAATACCACGGCGACAACGACAAGATTATAGAAGGAATACCGCAGGCCATTGAACCACCAGTCGCCTCCAATTTCCGCCCTGGCGAATTCATTGGCAATGGCTCCGCCGAATTTGTAGAAAACGACAGCCATGAAAAGGATGTATACGGCATACAGAACATATCCCCACAAGGTAAGTGCCTTTTCAATCGTTGCCGTTCCTTTCAAGACCAAAATCACCATACCAGCCGAAAGGATTCCAATACCAAACCATTTTGAAAGCCCGGTAAGACTGTTGAGCATACTGCCAGCACTGGCACAGACGACGCCCATAATGATGACCATCATGGCCCAGTAACATACTTCATACAGGATAGCTCCCCGCCCGAGAAGCTGTTTCATGAGAGATCCATAATCATAGGTCTTAAAAATACGGACGAATTCAAAGGTAATCACACACATCAGTGTCCAGACAACCATCGTAATCATCTGTGCCAAAAAACCACCCAATAGTCCCTGCGTACCAAAAAATTGCGCAATCTCAGCACCTGTACCATAACCGCCGCCAATGACTACTTGTTGAAAAACAAAACCGGGAATAACATATTTCGTCCAACTCGTCTTCGCCTTTTCCATATCGTCACGTCCTTTCTCCAATACATTTTGTCATGAAAAGTGCAAAAAATATCCTGCTGACAGCGCTATCGTGTACAAGCATTGCCTTTTTGTTTTAAATCATTATGATATATATCATGTGAAATGATGAAATGCCATACTCCGGAATATACGGCAGAGCTATCTTTTTATCAAATTACCTGTTCGGTATTTACGCTCTCCACAACTTGGTTTACAATACATATACAAGGACAGGTTCGTATACCGGCAAAATCGTTTTATATTTTATTGTTTTCTTGTTTCCATTCTTTATATTATTTTCTTTTCTATGCTCATAGCATAATTCATTTCAAGTGTCTTTAATAGGCTATTATTATGACTAAAACTTAAATTTCTTTGTGTCTTCCGTCTTTTTTCTATATTTATAAGGAGGAATAGCATTGAAACTTGCTTTTATTGTACCCAAGACCCATACTCATCTTTTAACCAAACTTGTCGGACAATTTTCCCAGATAGAAATTACACCGATTATTTACGATGCCATTTTTGATATTCCGTTCTGCATCGAAGGGCGGCAGCAGGAATTCGACCAGCTTTTGTTTTTGGGAGAAACAGCAAAGCTCTATACCCAAACCAAGATAACTCCCAGCATTCCCTGGGAATTTGTCGAACATTCCCACGCAGGCTGTCTGAATTATTTGTTTCAGCTTACCCTGCAGGGGCATAATATCTATCATCTGGTAACCGATATACAGGATCACCAGCTCGTCTTCGATATTTATGAAGAACTGGGCATTCCCCTCGATCAGACCCACATTGTCTTTGCTCCTGTGTATGATTTTAATGAAGCCTATATTGAAGAGACACTCCAATTTTTCAAAACCCAATATCGTTTTAATAAGGATATTACCTGTCTGACAAAATATGCCAAGGTATACGAACCGCTAAAAAAACTGGGCTATCCCGTAGCCTGTGTCGTCCCCACTTTACTGGATATTTACAACAGCCTGCAGAAAGTATATACGACCTATTTGTTTACGGTCAGCCGGGACAGCCAGTTTGTCATTATTTACGTCGGCATTGATGATTTCAAAAACGACAGACTGCCTTATACAGAACGCAATGAATATCAGGGCATGCTGGAAAATGTCAACGTCATCAAACACATCTATGATTTATCTGTAGAAATTGAATCTCCTGTCTTCCACGTTACGGAACAATTATTTATGTTTTTCACCTCCCGGGATATCATTGAACGACGGACAAGGGGACTAGAAGATTTCTCCATGTTTGAAACTATCCGGGAAAATACAGCCAGCACTATCAGTGTCAGTATCGGGTTCGGCAAAACGGCCATAGAAGCACAATATCATGCCCGTATCGGATTGAACCGGGCACGTCACGGTGGCGGTAACCGTATTTATCTCGTCTATGACCTGCATCACATATACACCCCTATTGATCGGCAGCCGGAACCGCACCCTAATATTTCCAATGAATTTCTGGAAATCAGCCAACGGACTGGCATTGGCGCACTGACAATCAGTCATCTCCATTCGTTCATCCTTCAGGCCGGGAAAAATGAATTCACAACAGCAGAAATTGCAGATTTCCTGAAAATCACGCCCCGGTCAGCAGCCCGCATGATTAATAAGCTATTGGAAAAAGGATACTGCTTTGAAGTAGGCAAAAAATATCAACGCAAAACAGGACGCCCCAGCCGTATTTTGCAATTTAAGTTATAATACACAGTTTATTTATCTAAGGCATACAAAAAGGACTGTTCTGCCACATAAGTCATGTTTCATGTGATAGAACAGTCCTTTTTCATTTGTTCATTGCATTGTACTTACAAAAAAGCCTTGCCAATCAGACAAGTCCTATCATTTGCCCAAAATGCAGTAGCAATTGGATGCCATATCCAATAATAACTGTGCCACAGACGATGTTGATTCCACGGAGGATCCGGGCGCTGAACCGACTGCGGAAACAGGAAATGACAAGTGTCAGTCCGGTAAACCAGAGGAAAGAAGCCAGCATGACCCCACTGATAAAAGGCGAGGATTCAGCCCAGGAAAGAGTAACCTGAAAGGCTCCGAGAAGCATGGTGCCATCTAAAATAGCCTGGGGATTGAACCAGGTCACGATACAGGCTTCGGAAATCGTTTTGCGTACGGAAAGTGGTTTTAATTCGGCCGCCGTTTCCTGTCTGGAGCGGATGAGGCACAGACCGATGTAAAGAACGATCAGGCTGCCGATTCCCAGAATGACCAACTGTAATGCCGGAAATAATTGTAACAGCCTGCCTACGCCAAAAAAGCAGGCCAGTGACAAAGAAATGTCAAAAAAAATGACAATACAAGCCGTCAGCAAGGCCCGGCGGCACGTACTGTTCAAGGCTGCATTAATCACAAACAGGTTCTGCATGCCAATGGGAGCCACATATGCCAGCCCCAGTGTCAGTCCCTGAAGGAAAAAAGTCATAATACGCCTCCTCTGTCAGCAGAACTTCTCTATTTCTGCGTCACTATAATACACAACTTTATTTAGTTTACCTGATACGCTCTCTGGCTGTCAACGTGGATTGAGCCTTTACAACGTTTCTGTAAACTGCATATTAGTCACACATATAGTAATTAACGTGTCATGTCTTACAGGGCCTTACCGATTCTTTACACAACCTTTATCGTACCTGTATGTTTACCACCTATGATGAAAAAGTAAACAAATCACAGGCAAAGGTGGGGATTTTCATGGCAAAAACGTATGTACTGGACACGAATGTCCTGATCCAGGCACCGTATGCATTGCAATGTTTTGAAGAAAATCATCTCGTACTGCCCTTAGTCGTCCTGGAAGAACTGGACGGACTCTACCAGCTCGGCCCCGATGGCCAGACTCTGCATCCGGCCCTGTACGAAAACGAATTTCTTCTCCTCCGGGCCGATGCCTCACGGAATAAGACCCACCTGGGATGTATCCGTCACGGCCGGGCTGTACCACTTTTATATGCCGATGCAGCGCCCTACGGTGTTCGCCCGCGCAACGCCGGCCAGTATTTCCTGCAGGAAGCACTCATGCGCCCCGCCGATGAAGCGCCTCTGGTCATCATCAAAGGCCAGGCCGGTACTGCCAAAACATTTTATTCCCTTGCCGTAGGCCTGGAAAAAATCGTCAATCACCCTACCCGGGAATACCGCCGCATCCTCATCTGCCGTCCCAATGCCCAGTTTGATACGGATATCGGATTCCTGCCCGGCGATGAACAGGAAAAAATAGCGCCCCTGCTGCGCCCTATCCGCGACAATCTGGAACAGCTCGTCGATGGCAACGAAGACCTGCGCTATGAAAACGAACAGGAGCTGGCCGAGCGGATCGACGAAATCTTTGACCGGCAGATCATTCAGGCGGAAGCTCTCAATTTTATCCGCGGCCGTTCTCTTGAAAAAACCTACCTGATTATCGACGAAGCCCAGAACATGACCCCCAACCAGGTCAAAGGCATCATTACCCGCGCCGGGAAAGGCACTAAAATCATTCTTCTCGGCGACCCCAACCAGATTGACCGGCCATTCCTGGATGAACGGACCAACGGCCTCATGTATGCGGCAGAAAAAATGAAGGAAAGCCCCCTTTGCTGGCAGGTCACCATGCTTCCGGGAGAATGTGAACGGTCGGAACTGGCCCTCGATGCCATATTACGGCTTTCCTAATACGAAAAGGAGAAGGACTGGACGGATCAGTCCTGTCAATAAGTGATACATGAAGAAATTTACCTATGAAAATATTACTCACGCGAAAGAATTGAACATATATCTGGAACAGGGAAACCGTGTACTGGGAGCCCTGGGTTATACCGATCATTCCGGCAAGCATACAGCCAAAGTCGCTATGACAGCAGGCAAACTATTGAAAAAGCTCGGATACGACGACCATACGGTAGAACTGGCCCGTATCGCCGGGTACATGCACGATCTGGGCAACAGCATCAACCGCGCCAGCCATGCCCAGACAGGAGCGCTCATGGCATTCCAGTTCCTGCGCAGCTGGGGAGCCCCTCCGGAAGATATCGCCATTATCATCTCTGCCATCGGCCAGCACGATGAATCGAACGGCACGGCCGTCGATCCCGTCTCGGCAGCCCTCATCCTGGCTGATAAAAGCGACGTGCGCCGCAGCCGGGTGCGCAATACCGTCCCGGAAACGTTTGATAAGCATGACCGAGTCAATTATGCCGCCCTGTCCTCGACACTACACGTAGACGTACAGAAGCGGATTATTACGCTGGAAGTCGAACTCGATGAAGGCATATGTTCCCTTATGGATTATTTCGAAATTTTTCTCCAGCGCCTGCTCATGTGCAAACGGGCCGCCGAAGTCCTGGGCCTGCGCTTCAAGATGAAAGCCAACGGCAGCAAAATCAGCTGATAGTCCGTTTCGTCAGACAGTCCGCAATGAACTGTGTCTGTACTGTGACGAAACCGCCATCTTTTCTGTGTATACTAAGGTCTATTGATATATGTTATTAGTTTTACCTGTCATCAGAAAAGAAGGTCCTATGCAAATGAAATGGAAATCCTGGCGCCGGCTGGGCGCCGCTGTCATGCTGTGTCTCTCACTGGGCAGCACGTCTTTTGCTGCCAATCATATTACCGGTGCTGAAGCCATCGGGGAAGTTACAGGAGATGGTGAACACGTCTCTCATGTCATCGTCCAGTACGATGCGCCGGTTCTTTCGTCTTCCCTTTCCCCTTCCGACTATACCGTCGATGGCCGGTCGATTGAAAAAGTCTATACAAACACGGCAGCAGAAAAAACAACTGCCAGCACGGAATCAGGGAACTATGTCGTACTCCAGCTCCAGTCCCTGCCTCTCGTCGATTCCTCTGTCGATCCTCATCCGGAAGACGGCCCCGTCAAAGACCGTCAGAAAAAAGGCCACGGCGGCGGACCCCAGCTGGGAAGCCACGGTAATCCCAGCCCACTTCCCGTCATGAAGGCAACCGTCAGCCAGACGGGATTTGTAAAAACGGCATCGGGCGCTCTCTATGGGCCGGAGGAAGGGATAGAAACTTCCAAATCCAGAGATCTGATCGTCGAAGATTTTATCCAGGGAACCTTTACGGACAGCCAGCAGCAGAATGCTGTATTAAAATATAATCTCTATGTTCCGGAAAACTACGATCCACAAAAGAAATATCCCCTCGTCCTTTTCATGCATGATGCCGGCGTCGTCTCACCGGACGTCAAAGCCACGCTCGTCCAGGGACTGGGAGCCGTCACCTTCGCATCACCTGAATGGCAGTCCAGTCATCCCTGCTTCGTCCTGGCACCCCAGTACGACACGGTCATCGTCGATGACAATTACGACTACGGACCGGAACTGGATCGTACGATCCACCTCATCCAGTCTCTCTGCCAGACTTATTCCATTGATACACGGCGCATATACAACACCGGCCAGTCCATGGGCGACATGACATCGATTGCTATGGATGTCAAATATCCTCACTTCTTTGCCGCATCGTATCTCATCGCCTGCAAATGGAATGCCGCCGTTACGGCTCCTCTTGCCAGCCAGCCACTCTGGACGGTCATCTGTGAAGGCGATGCCGGTGCCTATCCGAGCATGACGGAAATACTGGGGAATCTGGAAAAAGCCGGTACCAAAGTCGATCGCCAGACACTGGATGCCGATGTACCAGCCGCACAGCTGCAGGCCGGAGCCGCTTCCCTGATTGAACCAGACTGCAATCACTATCTCACGATTTACAAAGGCGGCAGCCACCGGTACACATGGCTGTATGCGTACACGATGAAGCCGGCACTGGAATGGATATTCTCCCAGAGCCTGCCGGGAATACACTAATTACCAAAAACGTCTTCCTGCCTCATTGACAGGAAGGCGTTTTTTTACGTACACTTACTATATACAAGATTTCCATATACAAGGAGGGTTTCCATGAAACAATACGATGTCATTATCATCGGCACCGGAGCAGCCAACATCATTGCCGACGCCGCAATCGGTCAGCATAAACATATTGCCATCATCGAACGGGGCCGGTTCGGCGGCACCTGCCTGAACCGGGGATGCATCCCGACGAAGGTCATGGTGACGGCAGCCAATCTGCTCTGCGAAATACGGGAAGGCGCCCGTATCGGGGTCACAGCAGAAAACGCCACGCTGGACTGGGATACAATGGCCCGCAGGCTGTGGCAGAAAATAGACGAAAGCCCGGCTATTCAGACTTATTATGACCAGTTCCCTGACGTCGATACGTATAACGGCACGGCCTCATTTACCGGCAAAAAAACGATTGCCGTGACAAAAACAGACGGCTCTTCAGAAGAACTGGAAGGCCGGCAGATTTTTATCGGGACTGGCGGACGGACGAACATTCCCGCACTCCCCAGCCTTGAAGAATGCGGTTATATTACGTCGGAAACATTCTTTGGCCCAAAATTCCCGGATAAACCCTATAAGAGCCTGATCGTCATCGGCGGCGGACCCATCGGCTGCGAATTTTCCCATGTCTTTGAAGCGGCCGGTACCCAGGTCACCATCGTCCAGCACAACGTCCGCCTCCTGCCGAAAGAAGAACCAGAAATCTCAGCGTTCATGCTGCGCCAGTTCCAGAACCGCCACATCGATGTCCGTCTAAATCAGGATACCCTATCTGTACGGCGCGAAGGCGATGAAAAGGTCCTGACCATCCGCAACCGTACAGACGGTACGACGGCAGAAGTACGGGCAGAAGAAATCCTCGTGGCTCCCGGCATCCGCCCTATGACAGAGCTGCTGCATCTGGAACATACCGATGTCCGTCTCGACAGCCGCGGTTATATCCTGACCAATGAATTTCTCGAAACCAGCGCAGAGGGCATCTGGGCCCTGGGCGATGTCAATGGCAGGGCGCCCTTCCGCCACAAAGCCAATTACGAAGCCGAAATCATTGCCCATAACCTCTTTTCCCATATGCCCCGTGAAAACTGGCGCTGGGCCCAGTACGACGCCGTACCGGCCGTCACCTATACCTATCCGGAAACGGCCCATGTGGGGCTTACTGAAGAAGGGGCACAGAAACAGGGCCATAACGTAGAAACGGCCGTCAACCACTACTCCGCCGCGGCCAAAGGATATGCACTGGGATACGAACCGGGCGCCTCTGATGATGGCTTCATCAAGCTCATCATCGACAAAACGAGTAAACAGATTCTCGGCGCCCACATCGTGGGCCATGAAGCATCCATCCTCATCCAGCCCTTTGTCAACCTTCTTATGTGTGGTACCCACACGGTACAGCCTCTCCACCGGGATATTGCCTCCGCAGACGCACAGTACCTGCGCAGCCTCCCTCTTACACGCACGCTGGATCCGCGCAGCGTCTATACCCTGAGTGAGACCATGACGCCCCATCCGTCCCTTTCCGAAGTTACCATGTGGACACGGTACTATTACGAGAAAAAATAATACCCGGTCTTACCGGCCAGGATTCATCATGATTCACCAAAAATGAAACAGAGGCTGCAACAAAACAGGTCCCAAAACCCATTTGTTGCAGCCTCTGCTGCATGTTACCGGAGTCTCACTTTATATCTTGCACGGCATCAGCGCTCCTGCTGATACCGCACATCCTGCATCGTTCGTTCTCAGGCTTCTTCGATAGCGCCTGCCGGACAGTTGTTCATTGCGTCTTTGGCAGATTCTTCGAGTTCCGGAGCTACATCATCGGGAATCGCTTCAGCCATACCGGAATCAGCCATATGGAATACTTCCGGGCAGGAACCAGCGCACATACCACAAGAGATACAGGAATCATTTACTTTGAATTTCATAAGTCATCGCTCCTTTCGCGATACATATATCATGTAGAGGACTTGTCGTATTCCGGTTCATCACCGTTTCCTCTTTACACGTATAGTATACCCTGCGCCGCGTTGATTGTACGTTGTAAATATAACAAAAATGCAAATACATCGATTTTTTTCAATTTTTTACCCCTTGACAAAACGTCACGAAATGGATATACTAGTAAAGTACCGTTTAGGTACAGTCATGTGCCACTTTAGCTCAGCTGGTAGAGCATCTCATTCGTAATGAGAGGGTCGTTGGTTCGAATCCGATAAGTGGCTCCAATAAAAAAAGGCTTCCGAGAAATCGGAAGCCTTTCTTTATATCATGCTCCTTCCGATTGTCTCGACCGATATAATAGCGATATTTCATTCCGTATTTCTTCAATGACGGCAGTTTTACATACACAATTTCACCCTCATCCGTCTTCCACCCTTTACGCCTATGGCAAAAAGTACTATGCTGTACATATAGGTGATACTATTGTTGACTGGAGATGATTTTATGACAAATGAAGAACTCGCACGGCGTTCTACGGCTGTGCGTGAATATGTCGTCAAGATGCTGGCTGCTGCCGGTGCTGGCCATCCCGGTGGTTCTCTTTCCATTGTGGAAATCCTGCAGGTTTTATACGGGGAATTCATGCATGTCCGGCCCCAAGAACCTCACTGGCCCGGCCGCGACCGGCTCATTCTCTCCAAAGGCCATGCCGCACCGGCTCTCTATGCGACGCTTATGATGCATGGTTTCTTTCCAGAAGAGGAATTGTGGAATCTCAGGAAATGCGGCGCCATGCTTCAGGGCGTGCCCGATATGAACCGCACGCCGGGTATCGATATGTCCACGGGGTCGCTGGGACAGGGCCTGTCTGCCGGCAACGGCATGGCACTGGGAGCCCGTCTCGATCATGCCGGCTGGCGCACCTACGTCATCTGCGGCGATGGGGAAATCGAAGAAGGCATCATCTGGGAAGCGGCTATGACCAGCGCCCATTTCAAGCTGGATAACCTGACGCTCATCATCGACCATAATAAATTACAGCTCAGCGGCGCGTCGGAAGAGGTCATGAATATCATGCCCATTGCCGATAAATTCCGCGATTTCCATTGGCATACCATCACCATCAACGGCCATGATTTTGATGAAATCAGGGCGGCTCTGAAGGAAGCCGGGGAAACGAAAGGCATGCCGACGGTCATCATCGCCGAAACCATCAAGGGCAAAGGCGTCGATTTCATGGAAAACAAAGCCGCCTGGCATAATAAAACACTCGATGCCGCCGAAACGAAAAAGGCGCTGGAAGAATTGGAAGGTGAATCATAATGGCTATGTCTACACGGGACGCTTACGGTCATGTCCTGGAAACGGAAATCTATAAAAATCCCGATGTCGTCGTCGTCGATGCCGATATCGCCTCTTCGACACGGGCAGAAAAATTCAAAAATAAAGCACCGGAACGATTCTTCAATGTCGGTATTTCCGAACAGGACCTGATGGGTACCGCCGCCGGTCTGGCTGCCGTCGGAAAGATTCCACTGGCCGGCTCATACGCGCTGTTCACGGAACGGGGACTGGAAATCACCCGCAACTCGATTTGTCTGCCCAATCTCAACGTAAAGATCATCGTCAGCCATGGCGGCCTGACCATTGGCAGTGATGGAGCCACCCATCAGGCCATCGAAGACATTGCGCTCATGCGCAGCCTGCCCAATCTTTCGGTCATCGTCCCATCGGACGCCTGGGAAACGGAAGAAGCCGTCAAGGCCGCCGTCGCCCATAAAGGCCCGGTATATATCCGCCTGGGCAAAGATGCCGTTCCCGATATCCATCCAGCCGGAAGCACCTTCCAATGGGGAAAAGGGCAGATTCTCCGCGACGGCATCGACGTAGCCCTCATAGGGACAGGGCGCATGACAGCAGCTGCCCTCTCCGCTGCAGATCAGCTGCGTCAGGACGGGCTGGAAGCCATGGTCATCAATATGCCGACCATCAAGCCCATCGATGCCGATCTCATCGAATATGCGGCCCGCAAAACCGGGCACATCGTCACGGCAGAAGAAGGCACCGTCCTCGGCGGCCTCGGTTCTGCCGTAGCCGAAACGCTCGTGCGCCGCTATCCGGTCCGTCAGGAATTCATCGGCGTACAGGACACATTCGGCGAATCGGGCTCTTCTGAAGACCTTCTGAAAAAATACGGTCTCACTGCAGACGATATTGCCGCTGCCGCCCGGAAAGTACTGGCATAAACACCTTAGCTTCTATACACACAAAAAAAACAGCAGGTACGGGAATCTTCTTCCCATATCTGCTGCTTTTTTTCGTATTTAAAATTCCCGGACAAATTTCGCGTGGGTCTGCTCCATCCCTTCCCGCATATAAAAGCGGTGGGCATGGACACGGGCCTTATTGCTGGTCACTTCTATGAGGACGCACTGCCGTTTTACTGCTTCTTCTTCGGCCAGGCGCACCATCTGAGCTCCTGTTCCCTGGCTGCGCGCATCTTCACTGACAAAAAATTCCACGATTTCCGCACAGTTTCCGCAGTGATGCAATTGTCTGTCAAACCGCAAATTCAATACGGCATATAGCTTTCCATCGTTTTCAGCAACGAGACAGTAGTAATCATCATTTTCCATCTGTTCTGCATAAACCCGGGCAAACATGTCTCTGTCCAGTTCCCGCCGGACGAGCTGGCAAATGAGCTCATAAACGCCCTGAAGGTCGTGAATCGTACCTTTTCTAAACATGGTAGTACCTCTCTTTTTCCAAATGTGTTTGAACTGCCATTTATCTATACGGCCTTCCTGTTTCCATTATATCAGGAAAAATCCTTTCCCTGCCAGCATTTACCTATGAGAATAAAGACTAAGATATACGAAATTTGCAAGTAAAATTATTTCTCCCCGTCCCGCTCCGTGCTATAATATATACGCTGATATAGTATAATTTCCAGGAAATCCGAGGTCTTTTATATGAAAATTGCATTTTTCGATTCCGGCATAGGCGGGCTCAGCGTCCTCCATCATGCCATGAAAGTACTCCCTCATGAACAATTCATCTTTTTCGCCGATGAAGACAATGTACCTTATGGGACAAAGACGACAGAACAGGTATTCCAGTACGTCAGCGATGCCTTTTCCTTTCTCATGACCAAAGATGTCAAGGCCATCGTCGTCGCCTGCAATACCGCTACCAGCGTGGCCGTGCAGGAACTGCGCCACCAGTATAAAATCCCCATCATCGGGATGGAACCGGCTGCCAAGAAAGCGCTCGATATGGATACACAGCGCAACCGCGTCCTGGTCATTGCCACGCCGATTACCGTACGGGGACATAAAATCAAAGAGCTCATCGAAAAATACGATACAGAAAGTCTGGTAGACCTTCTGGCCATGCCGGATCTCGTGGAATTCGCAGAGCACATGGATTTTTCTTCGCCGGCTGTCGAAGAATATATCCGTCGTCAGTTCGCCCCGTATGATTTCAGCAAGTATGCCAATCTCGTCCTGGGCTGCACCCATTTCAATTATTTTAAAGAAACGCTGCGCCGCATCCTGCCAGACCATGTCCGCTTTGTCGATGGCAATGAAGGGACGATCCGCGAACTCATCCGCCAGCTCGATTACCGCAAAGGGCTGGAATACCTGCCTCAGACCGTCGAATATTATTATTCGGGAAAGGCCGTCACAGAGCCTCATGAATTGCAGCGCATTGACGCCTATCTGGACCAGCTGGAACGGGTCTACACTATCATCTGATATTTTGCAGTATGGCAGGTCCCGGTCTGCCACAAATAAAACAGGAGCTGTCTTCCCCCGATCGAGAAGACAGCTCCTGTTTTCGTTCTATTTAGTTTCAGCCGGCAATAGCCGCTTTTTTCTTTTTCAGACGCATCTGCCAGAAGAGGATGCTGCCGAAAATGACGATGCCGATGCCATCGGTGATGCTGCCCGGCACAATCATGAGCAGGCCTGCCACAAACAGCAGTACCCGTACGGGAACGTTGCAGTGATCTGCCAGATACCCGATCATAGACGAGCTGAGGCCTATCATGCCCAGTACGGCCGTAACCGTCGCCATAACCATTTCTACGGGCGTCGCCTGGATCATGAGGAGGACCGGCGATACGACAAAGATATACGGAATGATAAAGGCCGCTATGGCCAATTTGGACGCGTTGACCCCGGTCATGAGGGGATTGCCGCCACTGATGCCGGCTCCTGCATAAGCTGCCAGGGCTACTGGCGGAGTGATATCGGCAATAATCCCGAAATAGAAAACAAACATATGCGCCGCAAGAACGGGAACGCCCAGTTTTACCAAGGCAGGAGCGGCAATCGTCGCCGTGATGACGTAGTTTGCCGTTGTCGGTACGCCCATGCCCAGTATGAGGGCCGTAATCATGGTAAAGAACATGGTCGGAAACAGCATACCGCCAGACAGGTCAATCAGGGCCGATGCCAGTTTCAGCCCCACACCGGTCTTGGTAACGACGCCGATGATGATACCGGCTGCCGCGCAGGCAATGAGTACGCCGAGGACGCCTTTGGCGCCTTTTTCCAGCCCCTGGATGATCTGGATGGGCTTCATGCGCGTGGCCTTGCGGACAAAGGATGCCGCAATGGACATGATGATGGCAACCAGAGCCGCCCGCATGGGCGAATAGCCGGCAACCAGAAGGTAGACAATCGCGATGAGTGGCAGAGCCAGATGGCCCCGTTCTTTCAGGATGGTCCAGATCTTGGGCAGCTGCGAGCGGGGAACGCCTTTCAGATTGTTGCGTTTCGCTTCGAAGTGAACGCCAAGACAGATACCTGTAAAATATAATAATGCCGGAATAACGGCTGCCTTGACGATATCAATATAGGGAACGCCGACAAATTCTGCCATGAGGAAGGCCGCAGCCCCCATAACCGGCGGCATGAGCTGTCCCCCTGTGGATGATGCCGCTTCTACGGCACCGGCGAAATTCTTATGATAGCCTAATTTCTTCATCATAGGAATGGTGAAACTGCCTGTCCCGACGACGTTGGCAACGGAACTGCCCGATACGGTCCCCATGAGAGCACTGGAAATGACGGCGACTTTGGCCGGACCGCCGCTGGACCAGCCGGCAATGGCGTTGGCCAGGTCAATGAAGAATTTTCCCAGGCCCGTCGCTTCCAGATAGGCCCCGAATAAAATGAACAGGAAAATAAAGGTAGACGATACGCCAAGGGGAATACCAAATACGCCTTCCGTCGTAAAATACAGGTGTCCCACCAGTTGTTCCGGTGTCAGCCCCCGATGAGCCAGGACGCCCGGCATATAGGGACCAGCGAACGCATAGGCCAGAAAGGCCAGCACCACGCAGAGCATCGGTTTCCCTACGGCCCGCCGCGTCGCTTCCAGAATCAGCAGGATGCCTATACCGCCTACGATGAAGTCAGTCGTCGTCACCGTACCGGAACGCAGCACGAGTTGCTGGTATTCCAGGACGATGTAGGCCGGCGAAGCCGCCCCCAGGATAGCCAGCAGGATATCCAGCGGATGGATTTTGCCGCTTTTCAGCCATTTTTTCCGCGTCGGATAGAGCAGAAATATCAGCGCCATGCCAAAGCCCAGATGTACAGCTCGCTGCAGTTGGGCATCGAGCACGCCGAACGCACCGGTATACAGCTGAAATACGGAAAACGTAATGGCAATGGCCGAAACAACTTTGGCCATAAATCCCTTGTAGTTTATCGTATTGGATTCATTATCATATTTTTTCAACACCTCATCGGCGAGTTGTTCCGTCGATTTTTCACTCATACTTCTCTCTCCCTTACCTGACCATATCCCGCATATACTGATACAACGGGGCCACCCTGATATCCACAGCACTGCCATCGGGCAGGTATTGATATACGGGGCACGTCGTATCGTCTATAGTGACGGTCAGTTGTGTGCCAACGCCTGTCCGCAGATGAAGCTGCGGAAAATGCCGTTCCATATGGTCCATGATGAAATAATCACCTTCGTGGCGGAATGTTCCATCGCTTTCCATAAACGGCAGTCCGACGCCGAAAGACTGGTACTTCGTTTTATGAAGGCAGAAGCCATCAGCCTGGTCGTTGACGCTGAGGTATTCCCAGACAGGCGTTTTCTGCACGGAATGAATAAAACGGATGGTCACTGCCATGCCCGCCCGGGCCGGCCGGTCCATCAGCCGGGATCCACCTCCGTAGAGGAAGAGCCACGGCTGAAGCAGTACCGGTGACAGGACGAAGAGGAGCAGGCACAGCAGATAACCTCCCGTCAGAATCCTGATGCGCATACAGGATTATTCTTTAAAGAATTTTTCAGCGCCAGCATTCATCGGAATCGGCATACCTTTCAGCGCGCCTTCCTTGGTGATGAGCTTGCCGACAGAATGAGCTTCTTTCAGGCGGTCCAGGTTGGTAAAGAGGGCCTTGGCGATATCATAGCCCATCTGATCATCGACTTTATCCGATGCCACGAGCATAGCCATGACGGAAACAGTCGATACATCTTCATCAAAGCCGGCATAGGTACCTGCCGGGATGACCGTCTTGGTGTAGAACGGATACTGGGAAATGAGCTGATCGGCTTTATCGGGATCGACAGCCAGGATGCGGATCTTATTCTGGGATGCCAGATCCTGTACAGCAGCCGTCGGGAAACCGGCCGTCAGGAATGCCGCATCGACGTTGCCGTCTTTCAGGGCACTGGAGCTTTCACCGAAGGACAGGTACTGGACCTGGATGTCATCGTAGGTCAGGCCATAGGCAGCCAGGATCTGACGGGCATTGGCTTCTACACCACTGCCGGCCGCGCCTACGGAAACGCGTTTGCCTTTCAGATCGGCAATGGTCTTGATACCCGACGATTCAAGGGTGACAGCCTGGCATGTTTCCGGATACAGGGCGGCAATACCGCGGAGATTATCGACTTTCTTATCCTTAAACATTTCGGTGCCGTTGGCAGCATAATAGGTGATATCGTTCTGGATGATGGCCAGGTCGATGGATCCGTCTTTCAACATATTGATATTGGCAACGGAAGCGCCCGTACTCTGGGCAGTGGCATTCATGCCTTCGATGTTCTTATTCAGGATTTCAGCCATGGCACCGCCGATGGGATAATACGTACCGGCCGTACCACCGGTGCCAATATTCAAAAACTTCTTCTGGGCACCGGCTTTATTATCCCCACATCCGGCGAGAGCCCCTACGACTACGACAGCGGCCAGACCAATGGCCAATACTTTCTTGAGCGAACTGAACTTCATATTGCATCCCTCCCAAAATTTGCGTTCCTGGACAAAAAAAGGCCTCCAAACCCATCCTCGATTTGTACGGCCCCCTTGCCTCATTCTGCATTCTGTTTTCCTTATACGAAAATTATAAATGTATAGTTATGTCTTGTCAATAAATTTTTTCTAAAAAATTATTCTTCTAGATTAAACGTTTAAGTAATGGTAATTTCCTATCATATGGTAAAATAAGCTAGTCGGTTTCCGCATAGTAAAATTTAATCTCATGAAAAAAGGAGAAATTTGCATAAATACAAATTTCTCCCTGTTCGTAAGTACAAACTAATTTTTCTGTTTTTTGTCCATTACGCCGATGCAATTGTTCCCTGTTCAATTTCGAACAAATGAATCGTATCCGTTTCCCCCGCCAGCAGTTTCTGTACTTCTTCTGCCAGCTTCCGCGTTTCCATGGAGCACGTAAAGAGGAATATCTGTTCTTTCCTGCCCAGATCGGCCAGGAAACGGATGGCTTCTTTCTGCCGTTGTTCGTCGAAACGGACGAGGATATCGTCGAGGATGATCGGCATCGGTTCGATCTGCTTGGAAAAGGCCATGGCCAGACTCATGCGGATAGCCAGGTATACCTGGTCGCCGGTGCCGCTGCTCCATTCCTTTTCGGGAATGCGCCGGCCCGTCCCATCGACGGCATAGAGCTGCCGCCCGTCAAAGCTGGCCTGAAGGGTATAGCGGCCCTGGGTCATGAGGTGGAGATAATCGCCGGCCTGGCGGATCACCAGCGGCTGGCGCACCCGTTCATAATAATTCTGGGCTTCACCGAGCATATACTGGGCATACAAGAAGGTCAGCCAGTCGTCGGTCTTCCGGTCGAGTTCCGTCTTCCGGTTCTGCTTTTCCTGCAGCAGCCGGCCTGATTCTTCACTCTTTGCCATCTGACTGAGCCGTTCGACGATGCTGCCTCTCTTTTCGGCTACAGCGGCCAGTTTCTTTTCCGTATCGGCAATTTTGCGTTCATAATAGGATTTTTCGTCTTTCCAGGTCTGGCAGTCGTGTATCTTTAATTCATGACGGAGCTGGGCCAGATTCTTGGGCGTCTTGGCGATGAGCTTGATATGGGCTTCCGATTGTTCATATACTTCTTTATACTGATGGAACTGACGGAATTTCAAAACTTTGCTGCGGAATTCCCCTGCCGTCTGGGAGCCCGTTTCTTTCAGGATTTCTTCTTCCTGATGACGGCGTATATCCCGTTCTTTCTGCCATTTTGCCAGTTCCTGTTTCCGTTCTTCCTGCTGCCGGTCCTGTTCCCTGGCAACTTCTGCCTGAACGCGGATTTTCTGCCACATCTGGTAGACCCGTTCGATGCCTTCCGGCGATACGTCCTCACTGACGCCGACTTCGCGGAAAATCTGTTCGGCACTGTCCTTCAGGCGGCTGATGCGGGTCAGGATATCTTCTTTGCGTTTCTTCCATTCCTTCAGAGATGTGCGGGCATGCTGGTACGCATCCCAGGCTTCTTTGGCAGCCTGGACATCTCCCGTTTCCAGTCCGGTGAACCCTGTCGTCTGCTGCCAGGCCTTCCAGGCATTACGGCAGTTTTCCAGCTTATCCGCCCAGCCTTTGCCTTCCTGTTGCCATTTCTGGTAAATGGCATCGTACATGACCTGCTGTTCTTTTTTCCAGGCATCCTGGGATTCTCTCGTCTTCCAGTCCATATATTCCTTGCGGACGCCGTCGAGCATCTGATTCCAGGCCGCATTGTCCTCGTCTGTAGAAATTTCCAGGCCCGCATCATCCGCCATGGCCGAAAGGCGGGTCTGCAATGTGGCCAGCTGGCCTTCCAGTTCACTGATGCGCCGCGGCACACGCCGTCCATCCGACCGCTGTTTGGCAAAGGCAGCAAGGGCCAGCAGTACGCACAGGACAGCGGCACCGCCGGCTATCATGAGATCGAACTCGTAGAAAACGACCGATGCTGCAAGTCCTGCCGCAGCCAGCAGAAAAAGCAGGCCCAGCGCCAGAAAGCCATGGCTCGTTTCTGCCGGGTCTTCCTTCAGCAGGCGCAGCAGTTCCTGCGTCTTTTCCCGCTCTATGAGCGTATCCTGGATGGTGACGACCGATTTTCCCAGTTCCTGCCATTCTTCAGGCGTCCGCTGCGTCCCGTCAGACTCGCCGGTCTTAAGCGAGGCACTGACATCTTTCGGCCGGGCAGCCTGCCATTTTTCTTCTTCCCTGGTATACGTTTCCAGATTGTGGGCCAGCGTCAGGGCCCGGTTCCAGTCAGCCTGTTCGGGGACCTGCCCTCCGGTCCATCCGGCAAGGGTCTGGCTGTACTTATTTTCGTCGTACTGCCAGTCCATTTCCTTGTCTTCATGATCCGTCAGTTCTTCCTGTCCCTGCTGCCACTGGGGCATGTTATGATACAGTTCATCAATCTGGGAACCACAGATGACCCATCGGTTCCATTCCTGTTTGAAAGCCGGCCCTTTGCGGCTGGCCGCTTCCAATTCCTTTATTTTTTCATTGATTTCTCTGATTTTACGTTCCAGTTCTTCCCAGCGCTGAGCCCCGTCGGCAGGGAACTGTGACACGTCGGCCAGTTCCTGCATGTGTTTCATGGCATCCTGGCCCCGCTTGTACACGTCCCAGGCCGCCAGCGGCATGGCTACTTTTTCAATCTGCTGCTTCGTTTCTTCAATGCTCAGGCGCAACCGTTTCTCGATCTCATGGGTCTGCCGTTCTTTTTCCTGCAGCGATGCAAATTCTTCTTCATCATACGACAGCTCGTGGATTTTGCGGTCGAACTCGCGCTGTTCCTGCAACAGGACGTTGATGGGTTTCTTTCCCTGATGGGACGCGACGAGCAGCTCTCCCATCTGCCGCGTAAAATCACGGCGCACGGCCCCCATGCGGACGCCGCCTTCAATGCTGAAAAAATGGCTCCGCACTTCTTCATTGGAGAGAATCTTAAACCCCTGCAGGTCTTCGAGCCCCATGGCAAAAATCTTGTCATAGGTGCCCCGTTCCAGACTGTGCCACCAGAGCGTTGCCGGTTCTTCGTGGATCACTTCGTCGCCATCGGCAATATAGGACTCTTTTTCGTTCCGGTAAATCCGGTATTCATGGCCGTCTTCCCGGCGTATATCCATGTGTCCGAAATACCCCTTCCATTCACCCCGGGGATAGCCAAAAAACATGGAGCGCACGTATTTCATCAGCGTCGTCTTGCCGCTTTCGTTCTGGCCATGCATGACAATCAGGCCTTTTTCCGGCGGCGTCCAGGATACATTATGATAAATACCGAAATCATCTAAATTCATCTGTATAATTTTCATATCTTATCCTCTTCTATCTTCCAGCAGCTTCTGCATGCCCAGCCATTTGGCTTTTTCGAACGCTTCCAGGATCCGTTCGTCAGAAATGCTCTTTCCGTACGCTCCCAGGCGTTCAAATTCCGGCCGCTGTGACAAGATATCACGCAGGACCTTCAGCTTTTCTTCCTGCGGCAGCGCATCGAGTTTGTCTGATACGTTGAGGTAATCCCCTACCGTATCGGGCAGTTTGCTCCGTTCACCGGCATTGATCCTGGGGCGGGCCATGTTGCGCAGCCGCTGTACCATGACGAAGGCATATTTTCCGGCTTCTTCTTCCCGCCAGGCATCAATCCAGTATTGTGTCGCTTCCGGATTATTGATGACCTGGTACATACTGCCCGAGCCGGTAAAATTGATCGTGAGGAAAGTGGGTTTGCCACATTCCCGGCGCACTTTTTCTTTGGTAAAGCGCACAGCATCGCGCAGTTCCGAAACCGATTCGGCGTTGTCGATCGGCACATCGGCCGATTCCCAGCGGACGATGCTGGTGTCGATGAATTCCATATGCACCGTTCCGTACGGGCCCACTTCCACATAGTAGCAGCCCCGCGGTCCCGTCTCTGTGCAATCGAGCCCCTGGGGATTGCCGGCATAGACGACATAAGGCTTCTCTGACAGGACCTGGTGCTTGTGCACGTGTCCCAGGGCCCAGTAATCCATACCGCTTTCTTTCAGGTCGGTCATACTGCACGGGGCATACGGCGACTGGGCAGTGCCGACCTGGGTATGAAGGAGCCCGATAGCATAGCGGTCGGCAGCAGTCCTGCGGAAGTTCCAGGCCAGATTGTCCCGCTGCTCGCTTTTAGCATAACTCTGGCCGTATACGGCAGCCAGTTCTTCCCCGTCTACGATGAGGGGAATCCGTTCGACCTTTTCCGTGCCAAAGACGTGTACATTGGGCGGAAAGGGAATCCGCGCCTTCCAGGCTTCCAGCGGATCGTGATTGCCCAGTACGGCAAACACCTGTATGTGATGCTGGGCCAGCTTGTGCAGAAGGCGCACATAGTCGAGCTGTGCCGTCAGGTTGTGGCTGCTGCTGGTATAGACATCACCGGCAATCAGCACGGCATCGACTTCTTTATCAATCGCCGTCTGGACGATTTTCTGAAAGGCCCGGACCGGCGCCTTGCCGACGATACGCTGCCAGCGTTCATCGACCATGGCAATATCATGAAAGGGACTGCCCAGATGCAGATCCCCGCAATGTATAAAACGCAAACTTTTGGCCATTAGTCTCCTTCTTTCTCTGACCAGGCTGTTTTTAGTGCTCCCACAGCGTCTTTCAGCTGGCCGCCGGGAATTTTGGAAAAACTCAGAAGAAATTCTTTTTCTGTCTCCAGATTCCGGTTTTCATAAAACGATTGTACCGATAAGACACGGCAGCCTTTTTCTGCTGCCTTTTTCAATAACCGTTTCTCCGTATCCTGGCTTTTCAGGGTAATGTGGCAATAGACGCCGGATACGATGCGGCTGACGCGGATGCGGTCCCCAAAGGCTTTCACCAGGAACCGCTCCATGAGCTCTCCCTTTTCCTGATAGTCTTTGCGCAGACGCCGCACCTGCCGGGCCAGTTCCCCGCTGCGGATATATTCGGCCAGGACACACTGTTCCAGCACAGAAGACCCCTGACGGAATAAAGCGCGGCTTTCCCTGTACCGCATAAGAAGCGGCGGCGGAAGGACCATATAACTGAGGCGCACAAAAGGCGGCAGCACTTTGGACAGCGCCCCCATGTAGATGACGCGGCCGGCCTTGTCCATTCCCTGCAGGGCCGGCACGGGGCGGCCATAATACCGCAACTCACTGTCATAATCGTCTTCGACGATCATGCCGTCGTAATCGCCGGCCCAATGAAGCAGGTCATAGCGCATCCCGGCCGGCATGACCGTCCCTGTAGGGAACTGATGGGACGGGCTGACATACACCAGGCGTGCGCCGCTCTGTTTTAGTATATCCATGTCCAGCAGTCCGTCCCGTACCGGCACAGGCTGCAGGGAAAAGCCACGGCTGCGGAATAACTCCCGTCCCAGTCGGAATCCCGGTTCCTCTACGGCAATGCGCTCAAAATCCGGCTGGAGCAGGCTGGTAAGGACAGCCAGCAGCGGTATCGTCCCCGATCCGATGAGGATGGATTCCGGGTCAGCATGGACGCCGCGGCTCTGATAGACGTATTCGCTCAGTGCCTGCCGCAGGACGGGAGCCCCCTGCTCATCCTGATTGGCCAGAAGGTACGCCGGCTCACTCAGGACGCGGCTCATCAATTTGCGCCAGACCGCCATAGGGAAGCGTTCCATGTCCATGTCGCCACTGCCAAAATCATAGACGACTGGCGGCAGTGTTTCCTGTTTTTCCTGCTGCCGGTACACAGGCCGTTCCTTTTTCTGCGGGAAGGCAATGTCGGCGACTTCGTACCGCGCCTTGGTGCGGCGGATGATATATCCCTCGCTGGCAAGCTGATAATAGGCTTTTTCAACGGTCATCTTGCTGACGCCGGCCCGCTGGGCTAATTCGCGTACAGACGCCATTTTCATCCCCGCCGGCATCCGCCGGGCCGTGATTTCATCACGGTAATACGTATATATTTGTACATAGTACGGTATTTTGCTATGAGTATCGATCTGCAGCATATGTCCCCCGTCAGGATTGAAACAAATTTACGATAAGCCTACCCTTTATTGTATCGAAAAACAGTTCTGGTGAAAAGAGCAGATCGCCACATTTATAAGAGAAACCCTGCCAAAGCAGCCAGATTCTGTCAGTTATCGGCTACGGCCGCTGCAATGGCCGCCCCGACCGACGGTCCGTCGTAAATCAGTGCCGCTTCTACAGGAATCCCCTGCTGCCGGGAACGCCCGTTCCGGGCAGCGCAGCCATACAGAGCGTCATCAAACATGAGGAGCCCTCCCCGGATATGGCTCAGGAGTCCCCCCTCGATGGCAATGGACTGCCGCGCAATATGACCCTTGGGATACAGATGCTGCAAGATGCCATAGCAGGCAGCACCGGAAAGCTGGGCAGTCCGCACGAGAATAGTTCCGGCCAGATTACGCAGCGGTTCGACGTCGGCCGGAGCGATGATGCGGTTCAGCAGCCGGCTCAGGCGCAGACGGGCATCATCGGGATTTCCCGCCGTTACGATCCGGTTCATTTCCGGCGTCGTGCACGGCGGAATATCGTCGGTATTAAAATAGGTCTTTAAAGTCTCCCGGTAAATCGGTCCGAGATAGGCGCCACTGATCATTTTTTCCAGCATGTGGTGCCCGGGAAGCCGTGTTGCTTCATCTACCCGTTCATCCCACTTGTTCCGCGGCGTTCCATCAAAATCGCCGGCTTCCAGATTGATAGCCATCGATTGCTTTGGTTCATAAAAACAGATATTAAAACCCGTGCCGCAGATGACGCCGATATGGGTATGACGGTACTGATAGGCCGCCGCCAGGAGTACCGCCGTCGTATCATTGATCAGCGCTACCGGACGGATCTGGTCGAGGCCGCGGCGCCGGAGCGCCTCCTTCAGCAATTGGTTGATATACTCTCCTTCCACACCGGAAACGGCCATTTCCTTGGACCACTGGGCCAGGCGCGCGTCATGGCAGTCGGACTGGCAGACGGCGTACGAAAAGGTATGTCCCAGGGCACAGTCTATATTGCCACCGGCCGCTTCTTCCACACAAGAGGCAATGAAATCAAAAAGTTGCTCCGCCTGCGTTTCCTTCGTCGTATAATCGTATTCTCCTTCTTTGCGGAGAGGATGGGACACGATTTTATCGATAATAAAACAGTGTCCTCCCAAAAGGCGGATGCGGGATGCACGCACATTGGTCCCTCCAAAATCCAGTGCCAGATAGGTTCCCTTCTCCCTGCCGTCAGGCAGGTCCATATACGACGGCAGGGAAGAAAGGGACGACGGGGCGCCTGTTTCCGCTGCTTCCAGCTGCTGTCGGAATGCTGCCGCAAAATATTGCAGCTGTTCGTCACTCCAATAAAAATGCTGCGCAATATTCATCCAGTTTCCACTTGCTTTACAGCCCATATAGAATCCCCCTGTCTGTTTCGCTATCGTTATAAATATTATACTACATACAGGATACGCAGGATATGACTATGTAAAATTTTTGTCTCTTATGCTATTTTGTGATACATTGTACATTGACAATTTTCGATAATCCACTATAATGGGACGTAGAGTGAGACCGAAAGAGGCCGCACGAAGGGGTACACCACCTTGGGTGTAATTCTTCGTGCGGCTTTTTTATTTTTTCTATTCCCCACGCGGAAAGGAGATCCAGTATGGTCAGGATAAACGGCAATGACGTGGCCGCGGCCGGACAGAATCTGCAGGCGTTCCTCGAAAAAGAAGGCTATCGCTGCGACCGCATCGCCATCGAACTAAATGGTACCATCGTACCACGCAGGACCTATGCCGACGTAATCCTCCACGATGGCGATTCTATGGAAATCGTCCATTTCGTAGGTGGCGGCTGATACGGACAACATACGGCTTTTCCATTCTATTTTATGATGTTAAGGAGTGTTTCCCATGGCAAATGATGACAAACTCGTACTTGGCGGTCATGAATTTACATCCCGCTTTATCTTAGGTTCCGGTAAATTTTCAGTCGATCTGATTAAAGCTGCCGTCGATCAGGCAGGTGCCCAGATCGTCACCATGGCTCTGCGCCGCGTAGAAGCAGGACAGAAAGACAATATCCTCGATTTTATCCCCAAAGGCGTTACGCTGCTTCCCAATACCTCGAGTGCCCGTACGGCCGAAGAAGCCGTCCGCATCGCCCGCCTTTCCCGTGAAATCGGCTGCGGGGATTTCATCAAAATCGAAGTCATGCGCGACTCCAAATACCTGCTTCCGGACAATGCCGAAACGATAAAAGCGACGGAAATACTCGCCAAAGAAGGGTTTATCGTCCTGCCCTATATGTATCCGGATCTGTACGCTGCCCGGGCTCTCGCCGATGCCGGTGCCGCCGCCATCATGCCCCTGGCATCTCCTATCGGCACCAATAAAGGCCTGAGCACGCGTGACTTCATCCAGATCCTCATCGATGAAATCGACCTTCCCGTCATCGTCGATGCCGGTATCGGCCGTCCATCCCAGGCCTGCGAAGCCATGGAAATGGGCGCCGCTGCCATCATGGCCAATACGGCTATCGCCACAGCCGGCAACCTGCCGCTCATGGCCCAGGCATTCCGCAAAGCCATCGAAGCCGGCCGTGCCGCCTACCTCGCCGGTATGGGACGCGTACGGGAAACGGCTTCGGCTTCTGATCCGCTGACAGGATTTTTAGGGGACTAAGGGAGGCTTTCTTATGGAACAGAAACGTATCGATCATATGAAATATCTGCCCGGCATGGAAGTGCTCGATTCGGACATGCTCAGCCAGGTCCTCCGCTATCATGACGCCTTCCGCGATGAAGACTTTACCAGCAAGGACGTCGAACTGGCCCTCAGCAAGATGCGCCTCGACCCGCACGATTTCATGGCACTCCTTTCTACGGCCGCCGCTCCCTACCTGGAAGAAATGGCCCAGAAAGCCCACATCGTCACGCGCCGTCATTTTGGCAATAACATTTCCGTCATCACGCCGATTTATTTTGCCAACTATTGCGACAATTACTGTATCTACTGCGGGTTCAATTCCCACAACAAGATCAAGCGGGCCCGCCTGTCGGACGAAGAACTGCACCGGGAATGCAAGAACATCGCCGATGCTGGCATCGAAGAAGTCATCATGCTCACCGGCGAAAGCCCCAAGATGAGCGATATCAAATACATCGGCAACGCCGTCAAAATCGCCCGCCAGTATTTCCGTGCCATCAACATGGAAATCTATCCGGTCAATTCCGATGACTACAAATATCTCCACGAATGCGGTGCCGATTACGTCACGGTCTTCCAGGAAACGTATAATTCCGATAAATACGAAACACTGCACCTGGCAGGCAACAAGCGTATTTTCCCGTATCGCTTCTACGCCCAGGAACGGGCTATCCTCGGCGGTATGCGCGGCGTCGGCTTCGCGGCTCTCTTAGGGCTCGACGACTATCAGAAAGACGCCGTAGCGACAGGCATGCACGCCTATCTGATGCAGCGGAAATATCCTCACGCGGAAATTTCCCTCTCCTGCCCGCGCCTGTGCCCGATCATCAACAATGATAAAATCAATCCGAAGGACGTAGATGAACGGAAACTGACCCAGATCATCTGTGCGTACCGTCTGTTCCTGCCCTACGCCTGCATCGTCGTTTCCAGCCGTGAAAGCGCCAAATACCGCAATGCCATCATGAAAATCGCTGCCACCAAAGTATCGGCCAGCGTCTGTGTCGGCATCGGCGGCCATCTGGAAGATGACGGTAGTGAAAAAGGCGATGAACAGTTTGAAATCACGGACAACCGTCCTTTCGATGAAATGTACGCCGCAATCAAAGGCATGGGCCTCCAGCCGATTACGAGCGAATACATTTACTTATAACCTTGTTTGCAGACGCCGGAATATCCGGCCGGCGTTTTGCCATATACTAAACATATCCAATTTTCCTGCCAGCCCTATCCACCTGGCAGGGATAGCAAAAAAGGATTGCCGCACCCAGTCGTGCTGCAATCCTTTTTTGCATGGCTTCCTATGGTCCCCTCAGGGAGTATCAATACGTTAACTTTAGTTGTATTATGCACGTCCGGTCAGACCGTAGCCAGTGCCTGTTCCAGATCGGCAATGATATCTTCCGGATCTTCCAGCCCGACAGACATGCGGATCATACCGTCTGTAATACCGGCAGCTTCCCGCACTTCTCTGGGAATCATGGTGTGTGTCATGGCTGCCGCCTGTTCTACCAGAGTTTCCGTGTCGCCCAGGCTGACGGCCAGGGTGCACAATCTGAGGTGATTGATGAAGGTCTTGCCCGCTTCCAGGCCGCCTTTGACATCGAAGCTCAGCATACCGCCACCGCCGCGCATCTGCCGTTTTGCCAGCTCATACTGTGGATTGGACGGCAGGAAGGGGTAGCGGACAATGTCAATCTTCGGATGCTGTTCCAGATACTGCGCAATCTGAAGGGCATTGGCATTGTATTGTTTCATGCGTACAGTCAGCGTCTTGAGCCCCCGCGTGGCCAGGAAAGCAATCTGCGGTGCCATGACGGCGCCAAAGTGCATGAGCGTGCCGAGGCGGCAGTCGCGCAGGAATCCTTCATCGTTGGAAATGACCGCTCCCCCCAGAAGGTCGCCGTGACCGCCGATGTACTTGGTCACGCTCTGTACGACCCAGTCGGCTCCCAGGTCGAGAGGATTCGTATTGTACGGTGTGGCAAAGGTATTATCGACCCCGACTTTGATGCCGTGCTTGTGGGCAATGGCAGAAATGGCTGCAATATCCGCCATGACCATAGTCGGATTCGCCGGCGATTCGACGTAAATGAGCTTCGTATTGTCCTTGATGCCCTCTTCCAGTGTAGCCAGATCCTGCGGGTCAAAATCTCCCACTTCTACGCCGAACCGGGGCAGGAAATCGCGGGTAATATCTTCCGTACCGGAGTATTTGGCCTTGCAGAACAGCGCATGGTCGCCAGCGCGGACGCTCATGAAGATGGCCCCTGCCACAGCTCCCATGCCCGATGCATACGACACGGCACCGAGACCATGTTCGGCGGCGGCTATCTTTTTTTCAAAATAGTCATTGCTGGGATTGGTAATACGGCTGTAGGCAAAGCTTTTGGCATAATCATCGCATGCCTTGACGGCGTCGTCTGTGGAGTCGAAATAAAAAGTCGAAGTCTGATAAATGGGCGGCACTAAGGCACCGTAGGCATCCCGCGGTTCTCCGGCATGAATGTTGGCCGTAGACGGCCCGTATTTCGTTCTGTCAAAATCAGGATGGCGCATTACACTTAAACTCATGTTCATATCCCCTCTTCATCATAAATTTTACTTATTCCCCCGTCGTCCCTACGACGGCTTTATCGTGTCCCGTTGCCTTATAGACTACGGCACCGATGACAAACCCGATGATAAACGGCGTAATCCAGCCGAATCCAAACGTCGAAAGCGGTGTTGCTGCCACAATAGCTTTGGCAAAGCCAAGACCGGACAGGCCCGGCAGAGATTCCAGCAGCGCATAAATAGTAACCAGATATACCGATCCTTTATAAGCACCGTCATTCGGTACGACCTTCACCAGGACGCCCAGGACGAGCAGTGCCAAGCACGGCGGATAACATACGCTAAAAATCCAGCCGACGTAGGTGACGATGCCATCGACGCCGAGAAGAGCTGTAAGAGCCGAAAGGATGCTGCATGCGACGGCTACTTTTTTATAGCTGACCTTGCCCGTAACGGTGCTGGTAAATTCCGCAACGGCTGTTACCTGGCCGATAGCCGTAGTCAGGCAGGCCAGGACGACGGCTATGCCCATGGGGACCATGACCCACGTGCCGACGCGCTGGATAATAGCGACGAGCAGTTCCGCCCGGCCGATAGACTGCGGATAATCACCGCTGACACAGGCACCCATATACAGCAACGACCCGTAGATGATGAGAAGCAGGACGAAGGCGACGATGCCGCAATAGATGAGGACCTTATTGCGCTGGGCAATAGTCGTATAGCCTTTTCCTTTAATCGAGCTGATGAATACGGCTGCCATAATAAAGCTGACCAGGACATCGCCTGTGTTATATCCGCCCAGGAAGGCATTGACGAACGGTTTCGCTACCTGTGGTTCAATAGGCGTTCCCAGGGGATGGACGATACCCATAATGGAAACGATGACCAAGATGAGTGCCAGAAGAGGCGTCAGATAGCGGCCCATACGGTCCATGACGTTATTCTTATCTTTAACAAAGAAGAAGCATATAATGAAATATATGATGACCAACGGAATGAACGGTGCTCCCGGCACATTGCCCTGTACGCCGAGCTGGATAGCCGTGGCGCACGTCCGGGGAATGGAAACGAAGGTGCACACAAACATCAGGGCCGCCAGCAGGACATTATACGTATACTTGCCGACATGATCCGTAATGGCATGGACATCGCCGTTCAGCCCGATGACAATCAAGGTGAATATAGGAAGGAAGATACCGGAAAGCGTCAGGCCGGACAGGCCGGCAAATACAGCAGAGCCGCTATTGAGGCCCAGCTGGGGCGGGAAAATGAGGTTGCCTGCCCCGAAGTAAGTAGCAAAGAAAGCAAAACCGAGGATGAAAATATCGAGAATCTTGATACTGCCGTTACCGGGAGAAGAATTGCCGCTCATCATACATACCTCCTTATCATCCCCATCCGGCCCTTCCGCTTGCCGGGCCGGGCAGGGGACACGCGAAAACGGAACTTATAATTTTGCCAGCGCCTGATCGAAATCGTTCAGGAGATCGTCTGTGTCTTCCAGGCCGGAAGACAGGCGGATCTGACCGTACGTGATGCCAATCGCCGCCAGTTCATCTGCCGACAGGTCGCGGTGGGATGCTTTCGGCGGATAGGTCAGAGTCGTGCACGTACCGGCCAGTGTCGGCACGAAATGAACCAGTTTCAGATTGGCAATGAGTTTGTCGATCAGTTCCATACCGCCTTTGAAATTGACGCTGAGCATACCACCATATCCGTTTCCTTCAAACTGCTTGTCTGCCAGTTCTTTGCTGGGAGACGAATCCAGTCCCGGATAGTAGACTTTTTCTACTTTGGGATGCTGTTCAAAGAACTTCGCCAGAGCCAGCCCGTTCTGGCTCATTTTCTGCACGCGAAGCGGCAGCGTCCGCAGGCTGCGGGCCAGGAGCCACGATTCCGTCGCACCCAGATTGCCGCCGTACAGGCCGAGATAGAAGCGGATCGTATCAATCAGCTTTTTCGACCCCAGCGCCGCGCCGCCTACGATATCGTCATGGCCGCCCAGGTATTTCGTCGCACTGTATAAAACGAGGTCGGCCCCGAATTTCGCCGGTTTGGCCACGATAGACGTAGCAAAGGTATTATCGATAAAGAGCAGGGCGCCGTTGGCATGGGCCACCTCTGCCAGATGACCGAGGTCCGGGACGGACATGAGCGGATTGGCAATGGTTTCCCCGTAAATAACCTTCGTATTGGGTTTGATATAGTCTTCCGGCTTCTGTGTATCGAAATCGATGAACGTCGTTTCGACACCCCACTTGGACAGTTCATGCTTTAAGAAATAAAACGTTTCCCCGTACAGTACGGGAGAAGCCAGTACGTGATCTCCCGGTCTGAGTACTGCCAGAAGGGACGTCGTGATGGCTGCCATGCCGGAAGAAAAGACCAGGCCCGTTTCCGTCCCGTCACCGGCTGCCAGGATCCGCGATGCCGCGTCGGCATTAGGATTTCCCAGGCGGAAATAGGCGTATCCCGGTGCCCCTTCATCACAGATTTTATCCATGGGTTCAATGGAATCAAAAATATAGGCCGATGACAAATAAATAGGGAACGTTTCCGGCACAGTCAGTGCCTTATTCATTTCATAGCACATTTCCCCAGTTCCCGTATGCATATACGTCGTAGCAGTACCTCTGGCCATGATGATGATCTCCTTTCAAAATACAGATGATTTGTTGTATGACTTTTCCGGAATCGTCAATTGTCTTTTTGTTATCTTTATTATATCGTCATAGTCCTTAAAAATATATGCATCAAGTGGCGTATATGCAGTAGCATTTTAGGAGTAATTCCAATGCTATATACTCCTTTTGTACTCTTCTTATACTCCTTTTGCACTCTTCTTATACTCCTTTTATGCAAAAAAAGACTGCCCCATCAAGCAAAAAAAGCTTAATAGGACAGTCCAGGTCGTTTCCCGTATGCTATGCCTGCATGCGCTGCCAGGTCCGGATGGCTTCTATGAGCTGCATCCGGCTGCGCACGCCGAGTTTTGTGAAAATATGATGAAGATGCTTTTTGGTTGTATACTGGCTGATGACCAGTCTGCGGCTGATATCTTCCGTCGAATACTGCTGCATGACCAGACTGGCAATCTCGCTTTCCCTGGGCGTCAGTCCCAGCGCCGTAAGCTGGGCGTATTCCGGCTCTGCCGGCAATTCAGCCCCGGCCGCTCCGGTCCGTTCATGACGCAGGCGGATAGCCAGATGATCCTTCAGCCGGTCCAGTATTTCAATCTCATTATCGGTAAAATCCCGCTGCCGGGCCGTCCGGTAGAGAATGACTTCCCCCAGCAGTTTCCGTTCGTCGGTCAGGACGATGCCACTATAAAACTGGACATCGTTGGGCAGCAGAAAGGCCGTCCGCACTTCCGAAACGGCATCGGTCGCCTGTTCATCGGGCGTGACAAGATTACTGCTGCGGTAGGCCATAGTACGGCGCAGACTGATGACGCGGCGGCAGATGCCGTTTGTATTGATCAGCCTGCCATAGGCTTTGACAATCTCCGGATCCATGTGGATAAAGACCGGCGATTGCAGGACAAGCTGCCCCTCCGCGTCTTCATGAAAGAGAAAAAAAGCCGCCCGTTCAAAGGGAACGATATTGCGCAGGGCTTCCAAAAAATACCGCTCCATATCCTGCACCGCATCCGTACCGTGGATCAGCAGGGATAATTCATTGATTCCCAGCCATTCTGAATTCGTCAACATACAGCCACCTTCCATCTGCCAGTCCTGTCTCCGACCCGGGCAGCACCGGTCCCGATTTGTACTTTCATGCATCTCCTAGAATTTCATTCTATCATACTTATATCACATGATACAATCACTGTTCGTATATTATACATTATATTATGTTTACAAAAAAAAATAAAGTTTCATATATCCGTTATTTATTTCATATGGTTATGAATAGTCATCTATGCGATATATGCATTAATTTATCGTAATTTGATATGGAATTTTTCCTTTTTTTATGAGTTTACCTCATAATATGGAGGATAATTTATTGATACTCCCTGAAAATAACGGTATAATAGGATATATTGTTAACAGTTGGGACAGTATAAAGGACAAAGGTGATATATTGTGTTGAAATTGATTGCTGTAACAAACCGTGAGTTATGCAGACAAAACTACTGGGACCATATGGAGCAGGTAGCCGCTTCCGATATTGACAGCATTATTTTGCGCGAAAAGGGTCTCGATGAAGAAGAATACACAAATTACGCAAAAAAAATGCAGCGCCTGTGCAATCTACACCAGAAACAGTGTATCCTCAATTATTTCGGCCGCGTCGGCGTCAAGCTCCATATCCCCCGTTTCCAATGCCCGCTGGACTATTTACAGTCCCATACGGCGATTACCTATTATATGACCAGCCTGGGAGTTTCTGTACACAGTGCCGATGAAGCCCGTCTGGCAGAAGAACTGGGCGCTCATTACATCATTGCCAGCCATGTACTGCCGACACCGTGCAAGCCGGACCAGCCGCCTATCGGCCTTGAGGAGCTGCGCAATATTACCAGTGCCGTCCACGTTCCCGTATATGCCCTGGGCGGTATTACACCGGAAACGCTGCCACAGCTTGCCGGTATTCCCATCGCCGGCGTCTGTGTCATGACCGGCCTCATGACCTGTGATGACGTACCGGGATATGTACAGAGACTGCGTCAGGCCATGCAATAGAAAGGATGTCCTATTTCATGAAACAAGCCTATATTATCATCGACATGCAAAACGATTTCATCGACGGGGCTCTGGGTACGAAAGAGGCACCTCTCATCGTACCGCGCATCGAAGCCATTCTTCAGGCTGCCAAAAAAGATGAATCCCGGGAAACGGATTTTATCTTTACCCAGGATACTCACGGCGAAGACTATCTGGATACGCAGGAAGGGCGTAAGCTCCCCGTTCCCCATTGTATCCGCGATACTCATGGCTGGCAGATCTGCCGGGCCCTTCTGCCGTACACGCTCATGGCACCGGTTCTGGAAAAACCGACATTCGGCTGCACCCAGCTCGTCGAAGAAGCGGCGCCCTACGACCGTCTCGTCCTCATGGGACTGTGTACGGACATCTGCGTCATTTCCAACGCCATGCTCTTAAAAGCCTATTTCCCGGAAAAGGAAATCGCCGTCCAGAGCGACTGCTGTGCCGGCGTCACACCCGAAAGCCATGCTGAAGCCCTGCGCGCCATGAAACGCTGTCATATCGACATTATCTGATCCAGGCCAGACCGTCTTTCCGGCGGTCTGCTTTTTGCGTCATCGCATCCGGTATTTGTATTCTATTTTATCTATATTATATGTATTTATGTTTTGACATATGTCATCATCGCCAGTATAATAAGGACAGAGTATGGTACGCCATGCTCTGTATCGTCATGGTGAAAGGAGGAGTTTGTATGCCGCGTCCCCAACGCTGCCGCCGTGTCTGTTCTCTGCCCCGTCAGGAATCATTTACTCCCGACGGAAAGCAAAATGATTGTGATACTATTGTAATGACCGTCGATGAATACGAAGTCATCCGCCTCATGGATCTGGTCGGCCTGACACAGGAACAGGCCGCTGTACAGATGGATGTAGGTCGTACGACCGTAACGGGAATCTATGAATCGGCCCGTCATAAAGTAGCTTTAGCGCTGGTTTACGGCAGACGCCTGCTCATCCAGGGCGGTAAGATCCAGGTTTGTGAACGCGCCAGCTCGTGCTGTAACCCATTCTGCCGGGCTGTCCGCGAAAAAAGGGATACGATCCCACAAAAGGAGCATGATACACAATGAGTGAAAACTGTAATCACGACTGTTCCAGCTGCGCCAGCAACTGCGAAAGCCGTACGGAACCACAGAGCCTGCTGGCAAAGCCCCACGAAGGCACCCATGTCAAACACGTCATCGCCGTCGTCAGTGGCAAAGGCGGCGTCGGTAAATCCCTGGTCACGTCCCTCATGGCCGTCCAGATGCACCGCCGTGGCTTTAAGACAGCTATCCTCGATGCCGATATCACCGGCCCTTCCATCCCGAAAGTATTCGGTATCACCGACCGGGCTACGGGCAGTGAAGCCGGTATCAATCCTGTCGTCACCAAAGGCGGCATCGAAGTCATGTCCATGAATGTCCTCCTGGAAGATTCGGCTTCGCCAGTCGTATGGAGAGGACCGGTCATTTCCGGAGCGGTCAAACAGTTCTGGACCGACGTACTCTGGGGCGACATCGACTACATGTTCGTCGATATGCCTCCGGGAACGGGCGATGTCCCCCTGACCGTATTCCAGAGCCTGCCCGTCGATGGCATCCTCGTCGTTACATCGCCGCAGGAACTGGTTTCCCTGATTGTCGAAAAGGCCCTGAAGATGTCCGAACTGATGCACATCCCCGTCCTCGGCCTCATCGAAAACATGAGTTACTTCGAATGCCCGAACTGTCATGAAAAAGTAGAAATCTACGGGCCGAGCCGCGTCGATGAATCGGCTCAGAAATATGGCATCAGCCATACAGCCAAACTGCCTATCGATCCAGCTTTTGCCGCTCACTGCGATAAAGGCGACATCGAAAGTTATCAGGCCGACTACCTGTCCGATACGGCTGCCTTCCTCGAAGGCGTGCTGGGTAAATAAATCCCGTTTTCCGGCAAAAAAACAAAGGCTTCCGTACCATGAGTCCAAAGCTCATAGTACGGAAGCCTTTTTCGTGCTGGAAAAGATGATATTCCCCTTCCGGTACAGGTACACCTGCAAAATGGCGGTATTACTTTTTGCCGCCCAGGTATGCCGCTGTGACCTGGGGATTGGCCGCTACGTCTGCCGCTTTTCCCTCCAGGACGATGTGCCCCGTTTCCATAACGTAGGCATAGTCGGCAATCTGCAGGGCCTTCCGGGCATTTTGTTCCACCAGGAGGATGGTCGTGCCGCTGTCATTGATATCCTTGATGACATCAAAGATTTCCTGCACGACGATGGGGGCCAGCCCCATGGACGGTTCGTCGAGGAGGAGCAGTTCCGGCCGGGCCATGACGGCACGCCCGATGGCCAGCATCTGCTGTTCGCCGCCGGACAACGTCCCGCCAAACTGCTTTTTTCGTTCTTCCAGACGAGGAAAGCGTTCGTAGACCTTTTTCAGATCTGCGGCAATGCCGTCTTTGTCACTGCGCTGGTAGGCGCCGAGATACAGATTTTCTTCGACGCTCATATTCTGCAGGATCTGCCGGCCTTCCGGTACGAGGGATATGCCTTCATGGACGACCTGATAGGGTTTCGTCCCCGAAAGAGGCGCCCCTTTAAAGCGGATTTCCCCTTCTCTGAGAGACACCAGCCCCATAATGGTCCTCATGGTCGTCGATTTCCCGGCGCCATTGGCACCGATGAGGGAAACGATACTGCCTTCCCGTACGGACAGGCTGATGCCCTTGAGGGCCATGATGCTGCCGTATCCGGCTACGATATTTTTTAATTCCAGGAGCATTATCCTTCATCCTCCTTTCCCAGATAGGCTTCGATAACGGCAGGATTATTCTGGATTTCCGCCGGCGTTCCTTCGGCCAGTTTTTTGCCAAAATTGATGACTACCAGGCGGTCGCACAAATCCATCATGAGATTCATATCGTGTTCAATGAGGACGATGCTCACGTGATACGTATCGCGCAGGCCCCGGATGAGCGTACCCAGTGCCGCCGTTTCACTGTCATTCATGCCCGCTGCCGGTTCATCGAGGAGGAGCAGCTTGGGATGGGTGGACATGGCACGGGCAATTTCCAGCTTGCGCTGCTTGCCATAGGGCAGACTGGACGCAATCGTACAGGCATCTTTCTCAAGACCTACGAACTTCAGGAAATCCATGGCCCGCTGCCGTGCTTCCTGTTCTTCCTGTCTCTGGCCTTTCGTATGGAACACGCTGGCCAGGATACCGGAATGAAGCTGGGTATGGCAGCCGACCAGGCAGTTTTCAAGGACCGTCATCTGGGGAAAGAGGCGGATATTCTGGAACGTCCGGGCAATGCCCAGGGCCGTGATTTCATGAGGCTTCTTTCCTTCAATGGACGTGCCCTGAAAGAGGATATCCCCTTCCGATACCTGATATACGCCGGTAATAAGATTGAACAGAGTCGTCTTGCCGGCGCCATTAGGACCGATAATGCCATAAATCTGGCCTTCTTCCACGGAAAAGGAAATATCAGAAGAAGCCGTGACGCCGCCGAACCGTTTGATGACATGCTGTAATTCCAGAAGCATTACCGGTCACCTTCTTTCGCAGCCCGTTCCGGAACGGCATGGGCCGGCCGTTTCCGTGTCATCCGTTTCAGGACATCGTAGGACAGGATGCCGTCGGGCCGGAAGGCCATGAGCGCTACCAGCATGATGCCGTAGAGCATATCCCGATATTCCGCCAGGTCGCGCAACAATTCCGGCAGTACGGTCAGGATGACCGCGCCCAGAGGCGAACCCCACATGACATTGCTGCCGCCGAATACGCAGTACAACAGGGCATTGACGACTTTGTGCCATGAGAAATCAGTCGGGCTGATGAAATTGGCCGTATGGGCAAAGAGAGCCCCGGCGACTCCGGCAAAGAATGCGCTGAATAAAAAGGACATCATTTTATAATATACAATAGGAATACCCGAAAGTTCCGCCGCGTGTTCGTCGGCTTTGACGGCGGCAAAAGCCCGGCCGATGCGGGAGCGTTCCAGACGACGCCAGAACCAGAGGATAGCCACGACGACAATCAGCAAGACGAGGCACATGAGCAGCTGGCCGCCGGTCTGGGTATCTATATCGAGGACATCGAGGAGGTCGCTGGCCAGATCGCCCAGGGTATTGGCCATGGAAGGAATTCCCGAAAGGCCAAGAGCGCCGTTGGTAATCTTCAGATTCAGGGCCAGGACGCGGACGACTTCACCAAATCCCAGAGTGGCTATAGCCAGATACATGCCGCGCAGCCGCGTCGTCGGAATACCGACGATGAGAGCGACCACAGCGGCCATGATACCGCCAAGGACGATGGCAGCCGGCATGGGAAGTCCGGCCTGCATGGTCAGTATGGCCGACGTATAGGCACCGACACTCATGAAACCGGCATTACCCAGAGACATCTGGCCAGTGCATAATGTCATATAGACAGACAATGCCAATATAATATTGATGCAGGAAAACACGACGACCTGCAGGACATAGCCGTTCAGTATTTCGTCCATTACGGTCTGCCTCCTTTGCCGGCCTTGGAAAAGAGCCCTTCGGGCCGGAAGAACAAGATGAGAATGATGATGCCGAAAGCAACGGCATCGCGATACGACGACGCGCCATAGGCGACGCTGAATACTTCGGCAATGCCGAGAATGAAGCCGCCCATCATGGCACCGCGGATATTGCCCAGGCCGCCCATGATGAGTACGGCCAGGCCTTTAAAGCTCATGGTCATGCCCATGGTCGGTTCGATGGCATTGAAGGAAAGACCGACGAGGACACCGGCCGCCGCCCCCAGGGAAGATGCCAGCATGACCGTAAAGGTGATGATGCGGCTCGTATTGATGCCCAGGAGGCCTGCCGTTTCGATATTTTCCGACGTCGCCTTGACTGCCTTGCCGATTTTCGTCTTATCCAGCAACAGTGTCAGCAGCACCATCAGGACGATAGCCGTACAGAACCCGACGATCTGAATCATGGATACTTTGAACAGGCCGGCATCCATGAGCGCCCCTTCAAACTGGGGCGGGAAAGACTGGGTCTGGGGCCCCCAGATTTTGAGGGCCAGACTTTCCAGGAAAATCGATACGCCAATAGTACTGATAAGCGGTGCCAGGTGGGTCACCTTGCGGCGGCGCAGGGGACGCAGTGCCAGGTATTCCAGCAGGAATCCCAGGACCGCCCCGCCCAGCATGGCACCGATGAGAGCTACGAATATATTGGCTCCGGCAGCCGTTACCAGCATCAGGCCGATAAAGGCACCGAACATGAAGATTTCGCCATGGGCCATATTGATGATGTTCAACACCCCGAAAACCAGCGTATAGCCAATGGCAATGACAGCATAGGCACTGCCAAGATTCAATCCATTAATAAGCTGCTGAAAAAACACGATATATACCCCTCTATCTGTAAAACGAAAGAACGATTACTGTAACGGCGTCCATTTGCCGTCTTTGATGACCAGTACGTCCAGATCCATAGACGGGTCGCGGTGATCATCGAAAGAAAACACGCCAGTTGCGCCTTCAAAGTTCGTGATCTGAGCCAGAGCATCGCGGAACTTCTTGCGGTTCGTCGTCGTACCCGATTTTTCTACGGCTTCGTGGATGATGTACATGGCGTCATAAGCCTGGGCAGCGAACTGATCCGGTTCATGTCCGTATTTGGCAACGAAGGCTTTGCGGAAATTCTGGGCTTTTTCGCTCTGCCGTTCCGGATTCCACGGTGTTGCTACCATGGTGCCGTCGGCAGCGGCGCCGGCCTGTTTGATGTATTCCGGGCTGTTGAATCCATTATTGCCGATAATCGGCTGGTTCATCCCCATTTCACGGGCTTTCTTGGCAATGAGGGCGCCTTCCTGATAGAGGCCGGCCACGGCGATGACGTCAGGATTGGCAGCCTGGATTTTCGTCAGCTGTGCCGAGAAATCCGTGTCCTTATCGGCAAAGGTTTCCGTATCGACGACTTCTATGCCGTTATCAGCAAAGACCTGCTGATAAATTTTGCTTTCACCGACCATCTGGTCGTTATTGTTGGAATATAAAAGAGCTACTTTCTTGAAGCCTAATTTCTGCTGCGCTTTCTTTATTGTCTGGGGAATAGCCAGTTTGCCCGGGATGGCGTTGCGGAAAATATAATCGCCGATGTTCGTTACATCCGGGCCGGTCCCGCCGGTGGTAAAGCAGACGACTTTGTCCTGCTGGGCAATCGGGCCGGCTGCCATGATTTCGCCCGTCGTCATCGGCCCTTCGATGGCCAGGACCTTATCCTGTTCGATGGCTTTCTTGGTCGCGTTGATGGCTTCTGTCTTATCCAGCTTGGTATCATAGGTCTTGAGGTCGATCTTGACTTTCGTATTGGGATCCTTATTGATTTCATCTACGGCCAGGTCTACCCCTTCTTTCATGGCCTGCCCGTAAGCTGCGCCAGGGCCGGTATAAGCCGTGATAAATCCGATTTTGGCCGACTTGCCATTACTGTCCCCGTCTTTGCTGCCCCCGCAGCCGGCGATGGATACGGCCGTCATGACGGCCAGTCCTGCAACAACAATTTGTTTTAAAAATGTGTGTTTCATGATTACTCCACTCTCCCCTTCTCATTCCCATATAAAAAAATGCTCCTGTTTCCGCCGGTTCCGGCAGAAACAGGGGCGTTTGTACGCGGTACCACCCTGCATTATCCTTTGGTGTATCGATAACGGGATATCCGCTTTTCCTTACTCTTTTCAGGAAAAGTACTCACGAGTGATATATTCGCCTGACGGCTTTATCCGTTCACACCAGCCACGGACTCTCTGAAAAAGTAGACGCCACACTTTTTGCTCTCGCTCATCGTATATATGGGTTGTTGTATTGGTCTGCATGTCTGTTTGACTTGCATGGCAACATTATAAGGCGTTTTTTCCCTCTGTCAAGGATTATTATTCTGATTGTTTATCATGTTTCCTATTTTCTATTCTCATAGGTTATAGTTAATCGTTTTACGCTTTTTGTATGTTTATCCAAAAAGAAGCTGTCCACGAAGAAAGGCTACTTCGTGGACAGCTTCTTTTCCATTGTATCTATATAAGGAGACGGTTATTTTACGGTTTTTGTGGCATCGATGCCCAGGGCACGCATAATACCGAAGAAGACTTCCGTATTATCCATGACGCCGTTAAAGTATTCCGAACCGGGGCCTTCTGCATTCAGGGGCACATCGTCGGCTGCATGACATTCATCGCCGATGGTATCGGGAATGTTGGCTGGAACGAGTTCGACGGGGTCGCCGTCATGATGACGGGCCGGGTTGGCTTTGGCAACGACGGTCGATACCTGATGGTATTCCGTCTTGTCACCGATCTGCTGGGCTTCCTGCTTCGTGACTTTTTCAGTAATCGTCGGCAGGGTCGGTTTCTGCTGGAAGTGGAAGTTTTCATAATAAGCCGGATGGTTGGCATACTGGATAGCCAGCGTTACATCGGGATCGGGGTTGTCCGGGAATCCGTCGTGATTGGCATCCTTGAATGTCGGGAAGATAGAGTCGGCATAGGTGCGGACCGCTGCCAGACCTTTCTTGCCATCCCGTTCATGATACGTACCGGTAATGGATGCACCGTGGGCATGGTCTGCCACGACGATGATCAGCGTGTTGTCGCCGTGTTCTTTATTCCATTTCTGGGCGTATTCGATGGCCTTATCGAATTCGATCGTATCGTACGTAGCCCGCTGCCAGTCCATGGCATGGAGCTGTTTATCGATGGAAGCGCCTTCGATCATGGCAAAGAAGCCTTTCGGATTCTGGCTGAGGATGTCGAGAGATTTTTTCGTCATGTTGACCAGATTCGGCTGGTCCGTATATTTCCCTAATACTTCAGGATTTTTAAGCATTTCCCGGTCGATATAGACATTCATCGTCCCCGGCTTGAATAATCCCAGGAGCGGTTTATTGGACGGTGCTGCCATCATTTCTTTGGACGTCGTGACGAAGGTATAGCCTTTGTCTTTGAATTCCTGGATGACGTTCTGGTTATCATGACGCTTGGATCCCGATTCGCTCTGGGGGATATACCGGCTGGAACCGCCACCCATGATGACATCCGGACGGTGGTAATCTTCCAGATATTCCGAAGCCAGGTAATCCTGGTTGGCCCGGCGGCGCGTATGGCCGACCATGGCAGCCGGTGTGGCGTCCGTCGATTCGGCCTGGGTAATGATACCTACGGACATGCCGCGGGACCGTTTGACGATTTCACTGATGTTTTCTACGCGGGGATCGTCAAAGGGATCTTTTGTCGAATCTTCATATACGCCCATGGCGTTGACAACCGATTTATGACCTGTCGCATAGGCCGATGCCGAGTTGGCGCTGTCTGTCGTCAGGGAATCATAGCCGCTGGTCGTGATCAGACAGTTGTGGGGCATCTTTTCCATAGCCAGCAGGTCGTTATATTTCCCATTGGTCATGCCTTTGGAGATGATACGTGCCATTTCGCGGGCCTGAAGGGACATGCCGTCGCCGACGAAGAGGATGACGTTTTTCGCCTGTTTCTGGGCTTTTTCCTGGACGACTGTATAGCGGGCATTGCTTACATTGCGGCCCGTATCATCCGTTGCCGAAGCCTGCACCGTGTAGCTGCCGGCTTTGGGGAAATTCACGTTGTTCACGCGGTAGGAAATGACCCCGTTGTCCAGATTCGTCGCCTTCAGATCTTTTCCGAAGAATTTATCTGCCGGCTGATTGTTGATGGTGATGTTCACGTTTTTCAGGTTTTTCGCCTGACTGACTTCTACATCAAAATCAAACTTCGCCCCTGCCAGAAACTTTGCGTTATCTACGGGCAGAATGCGTACGTTTGTCGCCTGCACACCGGGAATGATCCCGAAAGCAGAACCGCAGACCATCATCGAAAGAATTGCACGTTTTAACCATGTCTTTTTCATACCATGACCTCCTGATTTCATGCGCTTTTGCAGCATGACCTGGCATTGCTTTTTTCTAATGTATCGCATGGTCATTATACGAGGTCCATGTTATAAATTCTGTCATTTTTCTGTATAATTTCTGTCAATTATCATCCCGGCTGCCTGGAAAAACAAAAACAAAGCCGCTGTCCCCATGGCAGGTACATTACATATATCCCGCTTCCCCGCCGGCCAGTTTGGTCCGGACAATGCGCGTCACTTTTTCATCGACGAGCTTGCGGAACGATTCATCATTTTCATAAGCCTTCAAAAGACCGGCATAGGTTTCCTGTTCATGGCCGTAGTCGTGGCAGACGAGGACTATATCGGCGCCGGCCCGGATGGCCATGACGCCCATATCGGAAAAGGCATAGTGTTTGGCCATGGCTCCCATTTCCATGTCATCGGACAGGATAAGTCCCCCATAGCCAAACTGCTGGCGCAATATGCCCGTCATGATTGGCTGGGAGACACAGGCCGGAAGCTTCGGATCGAGGGCCGGGAAGGTGACGTTGGACACCATGATGAACATCTTGTCGTGGGGCACCTGACCGATAAGATCAGCAAAGGGCTTCATATCGGCCGCCAGAAGTTCGTCCCGGCTGGCCGCAACCTGGTCTCCGTCAAGATGGGGATCGGTCCGGACCTTCCCGATGCCGGGAAAGTGTTTGAGAGCACACCAGATTTTCGCCTCTTCATAGCCTTCTACGGCCTGCCGGGCAAAGGAGGTGACGACGGCCGGATCACGGCTGTACGACCGTTCTGAGGCAGAGCCGAGATCGACGACGGGGGCAAAATTCAGGTTGAACCCCAGCTCTTTCAGCTTTTTCCCCGTCGTCACGGCCCAGGTCCGGGCCGCTGCGGGGTCTCCGTTTTCTCCCAGCTGCTGTTCACTGGGCACGCGGGGAAAAGCATCGCGCATGCGCAGGACAAAGCCGCCTTCCTGATCGACGGCAATAAAGGGCGGTATATCCTGGCTCTGGCGGCGTATCTGCCGTGCCAGGGCCGCATTCAGGTCTTTTACCTGCTGTGTCGATTGCATATTGCGGTCAAAGAGGATGACATTGCCCATATGGTACTGGGCAATCTGATAGGCCGCATCCTGATCGACGGTCGTCCCCTGGATGCCGATCATCATGAGCTGGCCTACCCGCTGCTGTGGGCTCATGGACCGGACTTTTTCCCTTGCCTGTTCATCCAGAGGGGATACGGTCTCCGTACCCGTGCGGCCCGTCGCCGCTGCCGTTCCATCCGTCCGGGAACGGCTATGCCAGATTAAGACACCTGCACCGATGACTACCAGGACAGCCAGCACGGCGAGGATATATATGGTTTTACTGTGCCTGTTCCTGTTCTTCATTGTATACCAGTTCGCCACCTATCAGCGTCTGTTTGACGTGGAAATCTTCACTATCGAGAATGGCTATATCGGCCAGTTTCCCTTTTTCCAGAGAGCCGATCCGGTCATAGACACCCAGGTCTCTGGCCGGGTTCACCGTCGCCATAGCAACGGCTTCGGGAAGGGGTGCGCCACTGTTTACCAGGAAATTCAGGACGACCTGATTCATGGCGGCAATGCTGCCGGCCAGCGTGCCGTCTTCCAGCCGGGCTTCTCCGTTTTTCACGAATACTTTCTGGCCGCCCAGCTCCGATTCCCCATCGGGCAGCAGGCAGGCCCGCAGCGAATCCGTGATGAGGATGATGCCGTCCCGTCCTTTCATGCGGTACACCAGCTTCTGCGCCGCCGGGTGGACGTGGAGATTATCACAGATGAGCTCACAGTGGGCCTTCGGATCGAGCAGGGCCGCCCCGACAATGCCCGGCCGGCGGTGGTGGAGCGGCGTCATGGCATTATACATGTGGGTTATGTGATAAAAGGAACTCTTTTCCATGCAGTCCATGACCTGTTCATACGTAGCGCCGCTGTGGCCGACAGAGACGATGATGTCATGATCGGCGCACTCTTTCAGGAATGTCTTGTCCTTCAGCGTTTCCGGCGCCAGGGTGATGATTTTCACCACGTCTTCATACGGTTCGATCCAGGAAAAATCGGCCTGAGCTATATTCGACTCCTTCTGAGCCCCTTTGTAAGCCGTGCTGATGAAGGGCCCTTCCATATGAGCTCCCAGGATCCGGGCGCCGCGGTTCTTCTTTGCCCTGCGGATACGGCTGAGGGCCCGTTCGATGCGGGGCCGGTCATAGGTCATAGTCGTCGGCAGGAAGGACGTCACCCCCGTCTTCGGCAACACCGACTGGATTGTCGCCAGAGCTTCTTCATTTTCATCCATCGTATCGGCACCGGCACAGCCGTGGATGTGTTCATTGATGAATCCCGGCACGACAAATCCGCCATTGGCATCAATGAGGTCGGTGCACTGGCCCAGGTGAAATCCCTTGCGGGGCACGATATCGGTAATCCTATCCCCTTCGTACAACAAAATATGTCCGCCCACAATGGCATCGGGCAGGACGATCATCCCATCTATAATCGCTTTCATCATATTCACTCCTATGCATATTATCTGTGGCAGATATGGGTCATCTGCATACCGTTTACAGTATATCATATGGCTCATACTTGTCATCTCTATTGTACCATCTTTTCACTTTTAAGAAAATAAATTTCATAAATTGATGGCTAAAATATTTTTATGTGAAATATTATTGCATTTTTGACGGACAAATGCTATACTTCTGGTGTACTAAATTTCATAAAATATCTGTTCAGCAGGCACCATAGGACTGTCATAGCAAGGAGGAACAATATGCTGGAACAATTTAAAGGAAAACTGATTATTTCGTGTCAGGCACTGCCTGATGAACCGCTTCACAGCTCATTCATCATGGGCCGCATGGCTCTGGCTGCCAAACAGGCCGGCGCCGTCGGCATCCGGGCCCAGAGTACCGGTGACATCCGGGAAATCAAAAAGGTGACGGGACTTCCGGTCATCGGCCTCATCAAACGGAATTTTGATGATTCGGAAATCTATATCACCCCGACCCATCAGGAAATCGCCGAACTGCTCGATACGACCTGTGAAATCATCGCCCTCGACGCGACACTGCGCAAGCGTCCCGGTGACGAAAAACTCACCGATCTGGTAAATCAGATACACGCCGGCGGCCGTCTGGCCCTGGCCGATATTTCTAGCGATGCCGAAGGCCTGAATGCCGAAAAAATCGGCTTTGACTGCGTATCCACCACCATGTCCGGCTACACGCCCTACACGCCGTCCTTTGAAGGTCCGGACTACGGACTCGTCGCCCGCATGGCCGGTCAGCTTTCCATCCCGGTCTTTGCCGAAGGCCGCATCAACACGCCGGACGACCTCAGACGGGTCTATGAATGTGGCGCCTTTGGTGCCATCGTCGGCTCGGCCATTACCCGGCCCCAGCTCATTGCCAAAAAATTCGTCGATATATTGAAATAAATCATATATAAATCACAAGTAGTACACGCACTACCAAGGAGGATGCATTATGTCACAGAGAGATTTAAAAGGACTGTTTTCCGCACTGCTCGTTTCCTTTGATGAACAGGGAAATATCAATGAAAAAGGCCTGCGCCAGATTATCCGCTACAACATCGACGTCAACCACATGGACGGCCTGTATGTAGGCGGCAGCACGGGAGAAAACTTCATGCTGTCTACGGATGAAAAGAAACGCATTTTTGAAATCGCCAAAGACGAAGCCAAAGATGCCCTGACCCTCATAGCCCAGGTCGGCTCGGTCAACCTGAAGGAATCGGTGGAACTGGCAAAATTCGTCACCGATTTAGGCTACGATGCCATCAGCGCCGTCACGCCGTTCTACTATAAATTTACCTTCGACGAAATCAAAAATTACTACAACACCATCATCGGCGCCGTCGATAACCGCATGATCATTTACTCCATCCCCTTCCTGACCGGCGTCGATATGAGCCTGAGCCAGTTCGGCGAACTCTTCGCCAATCCGAAAATCGTCGGCGTCAAATTCACCCAGGCTGACTTCTATCTTCTGGAACGCATCCGCAAGACCTTCCCGGATAAACTGATTTATGCCGGGTTCGACGAAATGCTCCTGCCGGCCACGGTCCTCGGCGTCGATGGCGCCATCGGCTCCACGTACAACATCAACGGACGCCGCGGCCGCCAGATCTTCGAACTGGCCAAGGCACAGAAAATCACGGAAGCCCTGGAAGTACAGCATGTCACCAACGACCTCATTACGGACATCCTCGACAACGGCCTCTACGGCACGATCAAGCTGCTGCTCCAGGAAGCCGGCGTCGATGCCGGTTACTGCCGTGAACCCATGAAGAAATATACCCCGGAAATGGTAGCACGGGCCAAAGAAATCTATAAGAAATATTTCTGATACACTGATTCCACTCACTCCCGTTTCCATTGCAGATAAGCGCCGGAAACTTCTGGCGCTTTTTCTGTATCCGGGACTGCATTTAAAGGAGGACACACCTATGCACGAAGGATTTACCTGGATCGATACCGTTGTTTTAGTCTTATATCTGGTAGGCGTCCTGCTGGCCGGCCTCTATTTTTCCAAGAAAGAAATGAAAGGCAAGGAATTTTTCAAGGGCGACGGCACCATCCCCTGGTGGGTTACCTGCGTCTCCATCTTCGCCACCCTTCTCAGCCCGATTTCCTTCTTATCCCTGCCGGGCAATTCGTATAAAGGCTCGTGGATTCTCTGGTGGGCCCAGTTGGGCATGCTCATCGCCATTCCGCTGACCATCAAGTATTTCCTGCCCATCTACAGCCGCCTGGAAATCGACACGGCCTACCACTATCTGCAGAAACGCTTTGAAAGCAAAAATCTCCGCATCCTGGGGGCTTCTATGTTCATCATCTACCAGCTGGGCCGCATGTCCATCATCATGTACCTGCCGTCCATCGCACTGGCCGAACTGACCGGCATCGATGTCAATATCCTGATTGTCGTCATGGGCGTCATCGCCATCATTTATTCCTATTCCGGCGGCCTGAAAGCCGTCCTCTACACCGATTTTATCCAGGGCATGGTCCTCATCTTCGGTATCGCTCTGACCCTGGTCGTCATGATCGGCGACATCCATGGCGGCTTCGGCACCATCATGGATACGCTGACGACGGGCCACAAATTCATGTTCCAGAACGAAGTATGGATGAGCCCGGATATCCTTTCGACGAGCGTCTTCATCGTCTTCATCGGCGGCGGCCTGGCTACCTTTGCTTCCTATGTCTCCAGTCAGGATATCGTACAGCGGTTCACGACGACGACGGACATCAAACAGCTGAATAAAATGACCCTCGGCAACGGGGCCCTGTCTATTTTTGCCGCCACCGTCTTCTACCTCGTCGGTACGAGCCTCTACGTATTCTATCAGCAGAATCCGGACCTGCTCATGACCAGCCGTCAGGACCTGGTGTTTGCCACCTATATTACGTATGAACTGCCGGCCGGCATTACGGGTATCCTCCTGGCCGCTATTTACGCCGCATCCCAGTCCACCTTGTCTACGGGCATCAATTCTGTCGCCACCAGCTGGGTCCTCGATATCCAGTCCGTCCTCAACCCGGACCTGGACAGCCAGAAACAGACGCGCATCGCCAAGCTCGTCTCTCTGGGCATCGGCATCCTGTCCATCATCGTCGCCATGGTCATGGCCGTCAGCGACATCCACTCGGCCTACGAATGGTTCAACAGTTTCATCGGCCTGGCCCTGGGCTCCCTGGCCGGCATGTTCGTCCTGGGCGCATTCAGCAAGCGCGCCAATGCCAAAGGCGCATTCGTCGGCTTCATCTGTTCTACGGCCGTCGTCATGTATCTGAAATACTTCGTCCCTTCCGTCTCGTTCTGGTCCTATACGGCAATCACCATCATCCTCTCGCTGGTAGCAGGCACCATCGTCAGCCGCCTGACGAATAAAGACTATACGGCACCGGAAGGAACGACAGCCGATTAGAAAGTCCGTATCTGATTTGACATCTCCAAGGAGGTATCGTATGATGAAAAAAAATGCTATTGCCGCGGCCGCACTGGCCCTGACCCTTTCGACATCCCTGTCCTTTGCCGCGCCGGAACAGACCGGCTCTCCGCAGATACGCTGGCAGTCTGCCGGCACCTTGTCACCGGCGTTCGGACAGAAAGAAAATATCGGCGTGGCCGGCATGATTGCCGGTACCAGCCACGGCTATATCATTGCCGGCGGCGGTGCCAATTTCCCTGACGGCAGTCCTGCTGCAGGCGGCGCCAAAGTGACCTATCCCGACATCTACGCCATGAAGGCGACAGACAAGGGCCTCATCGAAACGGACCATCAGGTCCTGCCCTTCCCGGCTGCTTACGGCGCGTCGGTCACCTCGGCTGACGGCGTGTATTACATCGGAGGCAGCCCCGATGCAGACGCTGCCAGAGCCATCACCCTTCTCACCTGCGACAATCAGGGGAAACTGCACTACCAGAAAGCCGGTACCCTGCCCTTTACCTTCCAGAATGGCATCGCCGCCCTGAAAGGCCAGACCCTCTTCCTGGGACTGGGAAAACAGGATGGCAGCCTGAGCCGTAATTTCTACGCCTATGACCTAAAAACGGGCACACTGGAACGGCTGGCCGATTTCCCCGGGAATGCCCGTGAACAGAGCGTCGCCCAGCTGCTCGGCCAGACCCTGTGCGTCTTCAGCGGCGGCAGCGATACGGCCTATACCGACGGCTACGGCTACGACCTGACGACCCGCACCTGGCACAAACTGGCCGATTGCGCCATAGACGGCCAGGGCATCTCCCTCCTGGGGGCCCGGGCCGTCGGCCTGAATGAAGAGGAAATGCTGGTCATCGGCGGTTTCAACAAAGCCGTCTATGACGACGCCGTCGCCCATCTGTCCCATCTTACAGGCGCAGAACTTGCCGCCTACAAAACGGCTTACTTTGGCCGGGAAAGTACCGATTTCAACTGGAACCGCCGCATCCTCGTCTACAACGTCCGCAGCGATGCCTGGCGCTCTGCCGGCGATATCCCCTTTGCGGCCCCCTGCGGCCAGGGGCTGGTGCTCCTGAAAGACAAGCTCATTTCCCTCAATGGAGAAATCAAGCCCGGCGTACGCAGCAACCGCATCTACGAAGGATTCATCATGAACGAATAGGAGACACTCATGTATATCTGCATTGACATTGGCGGTACAGCCATCAAATACGGACTGGCTTCTGCCGATGGCCAGCTGATAGAAACGAAGAGCACACCGACCCACGCCCATCAGGGCGGCGGCCCGGGCATCGTCCGCACGGTCCGCCAGCTGATCCGCCAGTATACGGAAACAAGGCCGCTTTTGGGCATCGCCCTTTCTACGGCCGGCATGGTCGATCCCCAAAAGGGACGGATATTCTATGCCCTGGCCGATTCCATCCCCGATTATACGGGAACGGAATGGAAAGAAATACTGGAAGGGGAATTCCACATCCCCTGTGCCGTAGAAAATGACGTCAACTGCGCTGCCCTGGGCGAACTCTGGCTCGGCGCCGGAAAAGGCTGTACGTCGGCCTTTATGATGACCATCGGCACCAGCATCGGCGGCTGTGCTATCTATGACGGCCATATCATCCACGGCGCCGGCTGCAGTGCCGGTGAAATCGCCTACATGCGCGTGCCCGGCGGCCGGCTCCACGACCTGGCATCGGCTACCCGTCTGGTCCGCGACGTCGCCGCGGCTAAAGGAGTCAGCCCGGACGAACTCGATGGCAAAGCCGTCTTTTCTATGGCCGCCAAAGGCGATACGGATGCCCTCAGGGCCATTGACGACCTGTCCCGTGACATAGCTGTCGCCATAGGCAACGTCATCACCGTACTGCAGCCCCAGGTCGTCATCCTGGGTGGCGGCATCATGGCCCAGGAAGGCGTATTCCGTCCCCTTCTGGAACGTTACGTATCCCGGCAGCTGCCGCCTGCCATGTATGAACCGGCCCACATCGCCTTTGCCCGTCTGGGCAATAGGGCCGGCATGCTGGGCGCCCTCTATCATCTCCGTCAGCAACTTTCTCAGGAGTAACGCCTATGAATATCTTGGAACAGCTGGACCATCCCGGCTTCAAACCATCAAAATCAGACCGTACCCTCATGGAATACATCCGCCTCCACGGCGACCAGTTCTGCACGACCCCCATCGCCAGCCTGGCCAGAAAGAGCGGCATCAGCGAATCGACCATCACCCGTTTCGTGCGCAAAATGGGCTTTTGCAGCCTGCAGCATTTCAAGCTCAGCCTGGCCGAAGAACTGTCGCGGCGCAGCCAGCAGAAGACCATCATCAGCCACAATATCACCGCCGACGAGTCCATCATGACGACGGCCAAAAAGCTCATGTCCATCGGCATAGATACGCTCCGCCAGACCGTGGAAAACCTCGATGAAGAGGTCATCGCCCAGACAGTCCGCCTGCTGACCGGCGGGCACCGCGTGTATTTCATCGGCCTGGGAAATTCCGGTTTCGTCGCCGACGATTCGGCCTACAAATTCCAGCGTATCGGCATCGATGCCCTGGGACTGGACAACAGCCATCTCATCATGCTGCACATGGCCCTCATCCATCCCGGTGACGTCGTCATCGCCATCAGCCATTCCGGCGCCTCGAAAGAAATCGTCCAGGCCGCCCATCTGGCCCGGCAGAACGGCGCCCGCCTGATTGCCATCACGGCCAGTACGGGGTCTGAGCTCCGGGACTGCGCCGACCTGTGCATTTCCTATAAGACACGGGAAACGATGCTGGAAACGGGTTCCATCGTCACCAAGCTGACCCAGGTATTTATCATCGATCTGATCTATACACAGGTCGTCAAAGAACGGCCTGAACCCTCTGTCAAGAATAAACAGCGAACAGCCGACGCCGTTAACCTGCTGCGTCTCAGCCATTAAGCATACCACAAAAGGAGGCACGTACGATGCGTGTGATCGTTACCAATTCCTATGATGAAATGAGTACAGAAGCCGCCAAGATTGTGACCGGCCAGATATACCTCAAACCGGACAGCGTCCTCGGTCTGGCCACGGGCAGCACGCCTCTGTCCATGTATAAAAAACTGATTGCCGTCCACGAAATGATCGGCCTCGATTTTTCCCAGGTCACGACATTCAATCTCGACGAATACATCGGCATGGCTCCCGACAATCCCCAGAGCTATCACTACTTCATGCATCACAATTTCTTCGATTTCATCAACATAAAGCCGGAAAATATTTATATCCCCGACGGCATGGCCAAAGATATCGTAGCCGAAGGCAAGCGCTATGACGCCCTCATCGAAGCGAAAGGCGGCATCGACCTGCAGATCCTTGGCATCGGTCAGAATGCCCACATCGGCTTCAATGAACCGGACATCAAATTCGAAGCGACGACCCACAAGGTCCGCCTCGACGAAGAAACGATCCAGGCCAATTCCCGCTTCTTCCAGACCGAAGAAGAAGTCCCCCGCTACGCCATCAGCATGGGCATCAAGACCATCATGCTGGCCAAAAAAGTCGTACTCCTGGCCAATGGCCGCAACAAGGCCGAGGCCATCTACAACACGGTCTGCGGCAGCATCAGCCCCAGCGCGCCGGCCAGCATCCTCCAGCTGCACCGCGACGCAACGGTCATTGTGGACAAAGAAGCGGCATCGCTCCTGCCGGATCAGGTCTGTGATAAAATTTGTGGATAAATCTCTGTGCTATACTCTTCGGGCGAGGTATTCCCCTGCACGTGTACACGTGTCTATGTGGGGATACCCCGCTTTTTCTATATCCGGTTATCCACAAATCCACACAGGTTGTACACAAAAAAAATATGCCATTGTAAAATATGTAAAATCCGCATGGTTATCGTATTCATCGCAATTTTTCGAACCCTGCTGAACGCATGTTCCCCAGGAGTTATCCACAATTTCACCAAAAAAGGGAAAAAGATATCCACTGCCATCCGTGCCTGTAAACAGGCATCTGCCGGATATATCCACAGGATAACAGAAGTTATGCACCATAACTGTGCACACTTTGTGGATAACTTTTATTTACTTATGCACATACAAAAAAAGCCGTACCTTTGTGGGGGTATCCACAGAAAGGTACGGCCTCTTTGCGTGTGCAGGACGTGGTCCCGGTTATACGCCTTCGACGGGGCGGCTCCAGTCGATATGCACGCCCAGGGGCAGCCATATATATCCCAGGGCCAGCTTCAGAATATCCAGACTGTCCGTCGCCGCTGCCGTAATCGTTTCATACTGGGACAGGGTGACATAGCGGTGCCATGAACGGACCGAAGTCAGGAAATCATAGGCTTCCTTTTCTTTTTCTGCATCATTCAGATGGACTGTTAGTTTTTTTGTTTCCGTGTCATACTGGATATACCCGTTATTGTTATCACCTGTATGAGCTGCTACTGTAAATACTGACATAAAGCAAATCTCCTTCTCGTTATCTATTTATCGTGGGACATTTCCCAGAGAAATCCTTTCATGAGCGCCTTGCGGCCAAAGCGCTGCTGCAGTTTGTCAATGGCTTCCGTGACCTTGGTCTTCGTTTCTTCGTCATCGGAAAATAAATCACTCTGTACCTGATAGGGCTGGAGCTGGCTGACCGACAGGCCCAGGAGCCGTATGGGGCCGTTTTTACCCTTCTTATGATACAGCCGTTTTGCGGCGAAATAGAGCTGTTCTTCCGAACAGGTCCCTATGGTCTCCAGCGTCAGGGACCGGGTCACCGTCTCAAAGGAAGCAAACCGCACCTTGATCGTAATGGTACGGCCCATGAGATGGTTCTGCCGCAGCCGCCAGGCCACTTCATTGGCCAGGAGGCGGAACTGCTCGTCCACGTCTTCTTCCCTCGTCAGGTCGTGTTCATACGTATGCTCGTTGCCCACAGACTGGGGGCGGCGGCTCACTTCCAGCTGGCGGTTGTCACGGCCGCAGGCCAGCTCATACAGGCGGTGTGCCTGCCGGCCGGCAATGGGGATGAGCGCATCAGACCCGGCGTGGATGATATCGCCGATGGTATGGAACCCGGCTTTTTCCAGCTGGCCCGCCGTCACCCGGCCGACACCCCAGAGACGGGATACGGGAAGGGGCGCCAGGATTTCCTGTTCCTTTCCGTAGGGGATCCACATCAGGCCGTCGGGCTTTTTCAGATCCGATGCCAATTTAGCCAGGAACTTGTTAGGCGCAATCCCTGCCGATGCCACAAGGCCCGTAATGCGCAGGATGTCCTCCTTGACGGCCCGGCCGATATCGACGATATCCGGGTACTGGAGATTCATGCCCGACACATCCAGGAAGGCTTCATCCAGTGCCAGCGGTTCGATGAAGGGCGAATAGTGAGATAAGATAAGGCGGATCTGATGAGAAATGCGCCGGTAATGGGCCATGCGCACAGGCAGGAAAATACCATCAGGACAGAGACGCCGTGCCTGGCGGGTGCTCATAGCCGAATGGACGCCGAACCGCCGGGCTTCGTACGAGGCCGTAGCCACGACTCCCCGTTCACCGAGTCCCCCGACGATGACGGGAAGACCGCGCAGAGCCGGATTGTCCCGTTGTTCGACAGAGGCATAAAAAGCATCCATATCCACGTGCATAATCCAGCGCCTTGCCAATGTCATTCCCTCCCTTTACTGGTACCATTATACAACGAGTCCGCTCCAGAAATATAGGGGAAAAGTGAAAAATTTCCCTATTTCTCAGAACCGGCCTTTTTTCTCTGCCCCGGCCGGAAGAGACGGGTCATATCGGCCCCTTCGTGGCGCAGAAGCCAGACTTTTTTATCGAGACCGCCGGCATAGCCCGTCAGACTGCCGCTCTTACCGACGGCGCGGTGACAGGGAATGATCAGGGAAATGGGATTATGCCCTACGGCGCCACCGACGGCGTGAGGATTCTCTTTTTTCCCCGTCATCTGCCCCAGGCGTTCTGCCAGATCACTGTAAGTCGTCGTCTGCCCGTACGGCACCTGGCACAGCAGCTGCCACACGTGCTGGCGGAAGGCGCTGCCCCGGGGGTTCAGCGGCAATTCCGACGGTGCCGGACGTTTTCCGGCAAAGTAGCGGTCCAGCCAGTCCCGGACCTGTATAAAAACGGGCAGGTCATCGTTCCGGCAGGACTCCTCTGAAAGAGTCGCCCGGTCATATTTCTGCCCGCAGAGCCAGAGCCCGATGAGATGAGTCCCGTCGCTTGCCAGCTGGATCGTCCCCAAAGGGGAATCGTATACTGTCGTATAATCCATGAGGTATACCTCCTTCATGCCTTTTATACCCCATATTATATCATATTTCACGGCGGACACGACAACGAGGGCTGCCCCATGACAGATGACGCTTCATGGGACAGCCCCGGTTCCTGCTATGCCGTTATTTCGATTTATCCGCTTTGGTACTGGCCTGCGCCGCAGCCTGTACGCCCGGCCGTTCTACAGTCATGAACCCGTATACGGCCGTGCAGGCCAGACAGACAAACAATAGTGCTACAATCGTATTTCGTATGCCCATAATACTCCTTTCCTGTTACTCATATAATCCCGACGGTGTTTCCGCAAGGTTGATATAGATGTTCTTGGTCTGCATATAGTGCCGCATGGTCGTCTTGTCCGTTTCACGGCCGATGCCGGAAAGCTTGTAGCCGCCAAAGGGCGTGCCTGCCGGCAGGGCATTGTACGTATTGACCCACATACGGCCCGTTTCCACCGCTTTGGCTACCCGCAGGGCCCGGTTGATATCACGGGTCCAGACGGCGCCGCCCAGGCCGTATACGCTGTCGTTGGCCATGGCGATGACTTCTGCTTCATCGGTAAAGGGGATGATGCACACGACGGGCCCGAAGATTTCTTCCTGGGCAATGCGCATATCGTTCCTGACATCGGCAAATATAGTCGGTTCGACGAAACTTCCCTTTTCCAGCCCCTGTTCCGCCGCTTTCCTGCCGCCACAGACGAGGCGCGCTCCTTCCTGCTTCCCGATTTCGATATAATCGAGGATTTTCTTCACCTGCCGTTCGTCTATCTGGGCGCCCATCTGGGTCGTTTCTTCCCAGGGCAGGCCTACGCGGATGCGGCGGAAGCGGTCAGCCAGATCCGAGACGAACTTGTCATAAATGCCTTTCTGGACGAAAATCCGCGATCCGGCGCAGCATACCTGGCCCTGGTTGAACAGGATGCCCAGCTGGGCCCCATCCATAGCCATATCCCAGTCGCAGTCGTCAAAGTAAATATTGGCCGATTTGCCGCCCAGTTCCAACGTAGCCGGAATCAGCTTCTTCATAGCCGCATCATAGACGTCGCGGCCGATTTCCGTCGATCCCGTAAAGGCCAGCTTCTGGATATCGGGATGATCGAGGATATACTGGCCAGCCCGCGAGCCCTTGCCGGTAATGACGTTGACCACGCCCGGCGGCAGGACATCGCCGATGAGATGCATCAGTTCGAGGACGCTCAGGGACGTCGAACTCGACGGCTTGAGGACGATGGTGCAGCCTGCCGCCAGGGCCGGAGCCAGTTTCCACGCTGCCATGAGGAAGGGGAAATTCCAGGGGATGATCTGGCCGACGACACCGATCGGCTCGTGGATGACGAGACTCAGCGTATGGTCGTCGATGACCGTCGCCCGGCCGTCTTCACTGCGGACGACGCCGGCAAAATAGCGGAAATGATCGACTGCCAGGGGGATGTCGATATTCTTCGTTTCCCTGATGGGCTTGCCGTTGTCCAGCGTTTCCACCATAGCCAGCATATCGGCATTCTGTTCGATGATATCAGCAATGGCAAGGAGCAGATCCTGCCGTTTCCGGGGCGATGTGATCTTCCATGCCGGGAACGCTTTATGAGCTGCCGCTACGGCCATGTTGACATCGTCTTTTGTCGCTTCGGCACACTCTGCCAGCTTCGTCCCGTCAGCGGGATTATACGCCGTGAACCGGGCGCCATCGCTGGCAGGGACCCATTTGCCACCAATATATAAATCATACGAGGAGTGCGGAACGGTATACATAAGAAACACTTCCTTTCTTAACAGGAATATGCCAGGATATCCTGTTAAACGTTTTATGATAATCATTTTAATTAGAAAACAATTATTTGTTATGTAACAAGAATATCATACATATAAAAATAAGTCAATGTGTTTATTCATTTAAATTACATTGACTTATTTTTCTTAATTATGTAATCTATTTAGTTTTTATGCTTCCACACATACCATTTGTAACCCATGAAAATCATCATGAGCAGGACAGCGACAGCGGCCAGCCGCAGGTCATGCCAGTCAAAACGGATGAGGCCATATCCCATCCAGACCTCGATGCAGATAGCCAGAAATTTTCCGGCTATAGTCGCTATGCCATGCTCCGTAAAGCCGATGCGGCTCAGGGCGCACAAGGCCGTAATGGCAAAATTGGGCGAATAGGGAATGGACCGCAGGAAGAAGGCTGTCCGGGCTGTAATGTGCCGGTTGAGCCGGGCAATGAAGCGGCTCCGCGCCACGAGACGGCGGGCCGTACGGCGGAACACATAGCGCATGACGACAAAGGCCAGCACATTGCCTGCCACCTGGCCGATCCAGGAAATGACGATCCCCGGAAGGAGACCGAAGAGGATGCCATTGACAGTCACGAACTGCACCGACGGCAGGCCGGTCATATTAGTCAGGACGATGAGCAGGATCATGAGCAGCACGGCGGCACTGCCAAAGGAGGCAATATAGGCCGAGAGACCCTGTATATCCCGGCTGACCGTGAGCTGCCACAACGTACTGTAAAATGCCGGGATCATCACGTAGATCCCGAGAAAAATCCCGGTGATGACGACCGCCATGAGCGGCTTGATTACCTTTTCTGCCCGTACCTGATTCATGCTATCTTCTCATTTCTCTGACTACTAGTACTATTCTGTACAGAAAATTGTACACTAAATAGCACCGGTCTGCAAGGATAGATGGCACGCAGGCCGGGGAAAGATAGTTTGCAGTTTGATGTTTGATGAAAGAACAGCAGTTAGTGGCTGGCAGCTGGCGGTTAGTGGAGTCCCCCTTCTTTATGGACGCAGGAAAAAAACGCCGGCCAGGCACAGGATGATGCCGATGATCTGCCGGGGCAGCAGAACGTCTTTATAAAACAGGACGCCTATACCTGCCAAAAGGAGCGCCACGCTGACATTGGCCAGGAGTGAGGCTGTACTGATTTTCCAGCCAGTCCGGTATAACAGGATATAACCAAATTCGACAACCACCAGCGTCAGTCCCCAGGCAGCGCTCGCCCAGTTCAATATATGCAGATCCTGCCGCAGCGAAGGTCCCGTCACCACGTACGCAGCGGCACACAGGAGGAAACTGACCAGATAGGTGACACTGAGGGCCAGGAAAGGCGGGGCTGCCGATGGCGTTGCCTTTGCTACCATGTGATAGCCTATATTGCCAATGACGATGATAAAAAAGGGATCCAGTATATCAGGCTCATTCTGTCAACTCCTTTTCCATGTGGATATGAGGACAATACTCGTCCAGATATTCGTCACCCGATGTGGTATATCCCAGTTTTTCATAAAACGGGCGCACCCGGACCTGTGCCGACAGAGCCAGCCGTTTCACATGGCGGCCGCGCAGCCATGCCTCTGCTTCCCGTACCAGGCGCTCCCCGTACTGCCGGCCCCGGCAGGATTTCCGTACGGCCAGGCGGCCCAGTATATACACATCGGGATTGTCTGATGAAAAGAGCCGGCAGCAGCCAGCGGCATACCCATTTTCATATAACACCAGATGCCATGCCGTCTGATCGGTTTCATCAAATTCATGATGAAATCCCTGTTCTTCTACAAATACCTCCTGCCGGATAATCCGGGCGTCTTGTGAAAGTCCCTGCTGCATACGTATTTGAATCATGATATTCCCTCCTAAAAAAACAGAGGTGCCCAGGAATTGTCTTATAGCATGTAACCCATGCCGTACCTACGACAACTCCCAGACACCTCATTTCTCCTGTCCGGTGACAGAAGCGGTGTTCTTATGAAATTGGCATTATTTTAACATATCCTGTCGTCTTCGTCAATATAAATACGGATCGTACAGCCAGGCAAACAGGACCAGTACCAGCAGATAGGCCAGGTTAAGCAGGGTAAATAATTTCAGATACCATCCCTGCTGACGGGGACAGGCCCGGACGAACATGCCATAGGAAATAAGGCTGGCCATAGATGCCACCAGTGTCCCCAGCCCGCCAATATCCGTCCCGAGGAGCAGTGCTGCCCCTTGATCCGTAAACCCCGACAGTAGGACGGCAGCCGGCACATTGCTGATGATCTGGCTGGCCAGGAGGGCTATGAGGAACTCATGACCGGCCAGATATCCCGTCAGTATCTCCCGGAAAGCCGTCAGCTGGCTCATATTGCCGATGAGCACGAAAAAAGCGACAAAAGTGCCCAGGAGGCGGTAATCGGCGTAACGGAAATACCGTGGCCGGGTCAGGGCCGTGACGGCGGCGACGATGGCCAGGGTAAGTCGGTAATCGAGTACGTGGGCCACTGTGAGCAGGGAAAGGGAAAACATCCCTCCCAGGAGCCAGAGCTGCCGTGGCGGTGCCAGTACGGGCAGATTCCGGGTGCGCCGGGCAGCCAGCCGCGCCGACACAGGGATAGGCGTTCCCGGCAGCAGAAAGACAGATAGGGCCAGCAGCGCGAGAGATACCAGCGTATACGGCAAAAGCAGCGACAGAAACGTTCCCAGATCCATACCGTAGTAGAAGTAGAGATACAGATTCTGCGGATTTCCCACAGGCGTACACATACTACCCAGATTGGCGGCCAGAGTCTGCAGGACGATGACCAGGGCAATCTGTCTTTCACTGGAAATCCTGGGCAGTGCCATCAGGGAAAATGGCACAAAGGTCAGAAGGGACACGTCATTTGTCACCCACATACTAACAAAGAAGCAGGAAAATATGAGGACGGCAGCCAGCTGGCGCATCGTTCCCAGCCTGAGCAGGAGGCGCGCCAGCACAGCTGCAAAGACACCGCTTTCCCGCAAGCCGCCGATGACGACCATAAGGCAGAACAAGACGGACAGTACAGGCATATTGATATACCCGGCATAGGCAGCCGTCGGCGGCACGACGATCATCGATGCCAGCGCCGCTGTCCCTGCCAGAAATAGAACCATATTCTCTCGTATCACCTGTCCGATGGACCTCATCTTCCACCTCTTCCCTGTCCCGTTTTCTTATTATATACACAGGAACAATTTCTAAATTATACTACAAAACAGGAATAGCTCCATTAAGCTATTTTTAATATCATATTTTCTTTAAATCTTCTTTTTTTCGTAAATATCATTATCATCCCATCGATAAAGCTATCATGGGTCAGCTTCACCTTATCTTCAAACTCGATGAACTGTTCCGGCTGTTCTACGCCAAAGACATCGCGCAGAAGAGAGAGCCAGAACGGCTGGGACTGCCCTTTTTCATAACCTTTGCCCTGCCAGAATTCCACGAACTGTTTAGCCGCTTTTTTATGCTCTGCATCCGTCATCTGTTTCACCTTGGTCACTCCTTCGATGTATCATTATGATTATTATACCCCATTCATAACAGGGGCGACAATGAGGAAGGGACGCCGGCCGGGGAAAGATAGTTTGCAGAAAAAGATAGTTTGCAGTTTGTAGTCTTCAGAAAAAATAGTACCATCAGCTAGATACTGCTGTTTTTCGATTTGCTGAAGGGCTTCTCTTGTCATCAATCAAGATAATTGGCCGTATTTTTACTGGTAAAGATACTCACATAAGATAAAAAGGGGCTGGTCACACGTAATCATGAATACCTCCGTATTCCATATGCAAAAATATCATATTTCACAAAGAATTTAAAATCTGATACAATAAATCCAAGGAGGTGCAGCCTGAATGAAGGAATAATACAGGACGTAAAGGACCAGCTGGCAGGGGCGCTAGACTACGATAAAGCAGCTAAAGGTGTTTTGTCGCAGAAAAAGGTGCTGGCTTATATCTTGAAACGGACTGTTCCCGAATTTGAATCGGCCAGCCTCGACGATATTGCTAATATCTACATCGAAGGGAAGCCGGAAGTCAGTACGGTTCCGGTCTCTAAAGACAAGACGAACGCGGTCCGACACGCCTTGGAGCGACAGGATACACCGAAAATCAAAGGGACACGGAATGAAGATAACAGCATAACGGAAGGGAGCATCGTCTTTGATGTTTTGTTCCGGGCGAAAGCACCGGTGACCCATGAAATCATTACCTTGATTATCAATGTAGAAGCACAAAAGCATTTGAAACCAAAAAAGAAAACTGGTGGTACCTATCCTCTATTAAAAAGAGCTGTTTATTATGCCAGCCGATTGATTTCTTCACAAAAAGGGACCGAATTCACCAATAGCGACTATGATAAAATAAAGAAAATCTATACTATTTGGATTTGCATGGAAGCCCCACATGGGAAAAGTGCTATTAACCGCTATCAGCTGAAAGAACAACATTTGCTGCACCGTTATAAGGAACCTTGTCAGAATTATGACCTTATAGGCATCGTCTTTGTCTATCTGGGAAACAGCAAAGTCAAAGACCAGCTGATAAACCTGCTCGATTTGATGTTCAAATCGTCAAAGAACGCCAGCGAAAAGATTACAGCATTGCATAATGATTTTGGGATTGATTTGACAAAAGAAGGAGAGGAGGATTTGGAAATCATGTGCAACTTAGGAGAAGGATTATATGAAGATGGTGTAATGAAAGGCAAGCAAGAAGGTAAAATAGAATCAGCTTTAGAAATGCTCAAAGATGGTGTAGCCTTAGAGAAAGTGGCAAAGTATAGCAAACTATCGTCGTCTATGATTGAAAAACTTGCTAAACAGAATAAATTAATTTAGGAGCAAATACAAAAAAGAGGCCATTGCATTAGCAAAAAATGAGCTGCCCCCAATCGTTAGATTCTTGGTCTAACGATTGGGGGTCAGCTCGCAGCTCAAATGCGGTGGCCCTTTTTTTGTATTTGAAGTTGAAAGTTTGATGCAGATAGGCTCAAAGTCCCCTTCTTTATGGACGCAGGAAAAAAACGCCTGCCGGATAATCCAGGCGTCCTGTGAAAGTCCCTGCTGCATACGTATTTGAATCATGATATTCCCTCCTAAAAAAACAGAGGTGCCCAGGAATTGTCTTATAGCATGTAACCCATGCCGTACCTACGACAACTCCCAGACACCTCATTTCTCCTGTCCGGTGACAGAAGCGGTGTTCTTATGAAATTGGCACTCTTCTAACATATCCTGTCGTCTTCGTCAATGCGATTCTGCCCGCTTTAGCAGCAGGTGTCAGAACCAGGTCTCCCTACTTCCCTGCCTGTTATTTCAGTGCCTGTTCGGTATCTGCCAGAAACTGCTGCACACAATCGGCAAAGTCCAGCCCTGCCCGGTCGGCCAGAACGGCCAGCCACCATACACATTCCCCGATTTTAGACGGCAGCCTGTCTTCTGCATCGGATGGCCAGCGCCCTTCATGACTCATTGTCAGCCGCCCTACCAGTCCGGCATCGGTCAGGAAAGCCAGGGCATCTTCCTCTGCCGACCATTCGGAGCCATGATACTCCCGTTCCAGCGCATGATAGGCCTTTCTGATGGCCGCGAATCGTTCCGATACTTCTTGTAATTCCATATGATTCTCTCCTTTTTGAGTTTGGTTAGTTTGGTTAGTTATTTGGTCAGTTTGGTCTGTTGTTTGGTCAGTTTTCGGAGTTTGGTCAGTCGTTCGGTCAGCAGAATGGATAAAAGCGATACCTGTCCCCTGACGGTGCCATGACGGAATAGCATTAGTTGAATCTCACGACCCAGTATCCTTTCCGGTGCGTTCCCATACGTTGAAGACAGCCTTTTTCCTGGAGCTTTTTCATATAATACTTTATCGTACTAAGAGACAGTGATGTTGCTTTAGCGATTTCATGTTGCGTACCATCCGGTTTCTTTTTAAGATATGACAAAATAATTTTTTCCTTTTTATTTAATTTTACAGGCATATTCGTCCCAGTTTGGTCAGTCGTTTGGTCAGTCGTTTGGTCAGTTGTCCGGTACAAGTTAACGCGCAAATCACCATCAAAATCAATGATTTCCGGTTCCTTCAAACCATAATCCCGGCAATCCTTATAGTCCCATTTTTTGCGATGGAGAAAGTTTCAAAAAAGCTCTTGACTTAAAGTTAACTTTAACGCTTATTCTTATGTCATAAGATATATACATTTTCCTACAGGAGGCCTATACTTATGAAATTAAGAAAACGCATCATGAAAAATATGGTACTCGCTGCCCTGTGCAGCTCCCTTTTCATCATTGGCGCAGGGGCCGGCAGCAGTTATGCCGCCCAGGTCCCAATGCCATCGAAAGCACCAACTGAAACCATTGATGCTGCAACGCTTTCCCATAAATGGGATAAGACGTTCCCGGAAAATACGAAAGTCGCTCATCAAAAAATCACCTTCCATAATCGCTATGGTATTACTTTAGTCGGCGACCTCTACACGCCGAAAGATATGAAACAAGGTGAAAAATTGGCTGCCATTGCCGTAGCCGGTCCCTATGGGGCTGTCAAAGAACAGGTTTCCGGCCGCTATGCCCAGGAATTAGCTGCCCGGGGATTCATCACCCTGGCTTTTGATCCGTCCTTTACGGGGGAAAGCGCCGGCGAACCGCGCAATACGACCTCACCGGATATCAACACGGAAGATTTTTCTGCCGCCGTCGATTACCTGTCCACCCGCAATAACATCGACCCGGAAGAAATCGGCATCCTCGGCATCTGCGGCTGGGGCGGCTTTGCCCTGAATGACGCTGCCATGGATACGCGCGTCAAAGCTACGGTCACATCTACCATGTACGACATAAGCCGGGTCATCGCCAATGGCTATTTCGACTATGAAAAAGATGAAGCCACCCTGAAAAAAGAACGGATGGAAGCCCGCAAAGCCATCAGCGCACAGCGCACAGAAGATTACCGGAATGGCACATATAAAATGGCTGGCGGTGTCCCCACAGAAGTAACAGCCGATACGCCACAGTTCGTCAAGGATTATCATGACTACTATCAGGAAAAACGCGGCTACAGCCCCCGGTCCTTCGGCTCCACCACAGGCGCAACTCTCAGTTCCCTGCTCGATTTCATGAACATGCCCCTTCTGTCCCGGGCTGATGAAATCGAAAGCGCCGTACTGATGATCCACGGGGAAAAAGCCCACTCCCGGTACTTCAGCGAAGACGCCTTCAAGAAACTGAAAGGGAACAACAAAGAACTGCTAATCATTCCCGGTGCGGTCCACACCGACCTGTATTATAAAATGGATGTCATTCCTTTCGACAAAATCGAAGCCTTCTACCGTCAGTATTTAAAATAAAGGAGATAAACTATGTCTTATACGATTTCACAAGCGGCGCAGATGACTGGCATCAGTCCGTCTGCCATCCGCTATTATGACAAAGAAGGGCTGCTGCCCCAGGTGGAACGGAAAAACGGTATCCGTCTCTTCAGCGATATGGATATCCGCTGGCTCCACCTGCTGACCTGCCTGAAAAATACGGGCATGCCCATCAAGCGCATCCGCGAATATGCCGAACTGGCTCAGCGTGGCGATGAAAGCCTGAAGGAACGGCAGGCTCTCATCCGCCAGCAGCGCCAGTTTGTCCTGGACCAGATTGAACAGCTGCAGTACTACATGGAAGAACTGGATTTTAAGGAATGGTATTATAAAAAAGCCTTGGAACTCGGTTCGGAAAGCAAAATCGATTTCGATGACTATGAACGGGAAACGGGGAAAAAATCGCCAGACGCACCTCAATAAATGCATCTTTATGACAGATTTCCCCCATCGATTCTTTCATGGACGCAGGACGGGAAAAGATAGTTTGCAGTTTGAAGAAAAGTCAGTGGCTGGCGGCTGGTGGCTTCCTCTTTTTACTGCTCTCCCTATGAAAAAAGCTCTGCAAGCCGCATATGTATGCGGGTTGCAGAGCTTATCATTTCACAGAGGAAATTATTTGAGTTCGACAGATGCGCCAGCTTCTTCGAGTTTAGCTTTGAGAGCTTCAGCGTCAGCTTTGGCAACGCCTTCTTTAACAGCTTTCGGAGCGCCATCAACGAGGGCTTTAGCGTCTTTCAGGCCGAGGCCGGTTACTTCGCGGACAACTTTGATTACGCCGATTTTCTTGTCACCAGCAGAGGTGAGGATTACGTCGAATTCGGATTTTTCTTCAGCAGGAGCAGCGCCAGCAGCAGGAGCAGCAGCAACAGCAACCGGAGCAGCAGCGGATACGCCGAATTTGTCTTCCATAGCTTTTACGAGTTCGGAAAGTTCGAGAACGGTCATGCCTTCAATGGCTTCCATGATTTCTTCTTTAGTCATTTTAAAATACCTCCATAGTATCAGTTTTTAGATTCGTTTTTAAGTATGTAAGCTAATTAAGCAGATTCCTGTTCTGCTTTTTTAGCGCGTACAGCATCAAGCACATAAACCATATTGCGGATGTTGCCCTGGAGTACGTTGACCAGGCCAGAGATAGGAGCCTGCATGCTGCCAACCAATTTGGCGAGGAGTTCTTCGCGGCTCGGCAGGCTTGCCAGAGCTTCGACAGCAGCTGCATCAATAACCTGACCATCAGCGATGCCGGCTTTGACCGTCAGCGCTTCAGTCTTTGTTTCTTTGATGAAGTCTTTCAGGATTTTAGCCGGTGCTACTGTATCTTCTGCAGAATAAGCAATAGCGGTCGGACCTTCGAGAACTGCATCCAGATCATTGAAACCGAGTTCGTCGGCAGCGATACGGGTCAGTGTGTTTTTGACAACTTTGTATTCGACGCCACCTTCACGGAACTTACGGCGGAGTTTCGTGACATCAGCTACGCTGAGGCCGGAGAAACCAACGAAAACAGCACCCTGTGCGGACTGCAGTTTTTCTTTCATTTCTTCTACGACAGCGGCTTTTGCCGGAGAAACCTGATGTTTTGCATACATAGACATGAGTTCGATACACCTCCTTGAACTGGGATTTATATCGTCTTAGCAATAAAAACGGTCCCATGTGCGACTGACATGAGACCGAACTAGTCAAATTGAAATACCTGCTAGTTTCATAGCCTCAGATGGCGGACCTAAGTCCATTATACATACCTTCAGTCTACAGCTAAGAGAGATATTAATTTTCTTCTTTCTTTGCAGCACCTTTGATGCTGTACTGGTTGATGTGGATGCCAGGGCCCATCGTGGAGCTTACGGTGATGGATTTGATGTACTGGCCTTTTGCACCCGACGGTTTTACTTTGATGAGAGTATCAACGAGTGTCGTCAGGTTATCCACTAATTTATCTGCATCGAAAGATTTCTTGCCGATAGGGGAATGAATATTGCCGGCCTTATCCGTACGATATTCAACCTTACCTGCTTTACTTTCGCTAACAGCTTTTGTTACGTCCATCGTAACCGTACCGACTTTCGGGTTAGGCATGAGGCCTTTCGGGCCGAGGATTTTACCAAGACGGCCGACTTTCCCCATCATGTTCGGTGTTGCGATAGCTACGTCAAAATCAAGCCAGCCACCTTTAATCTTTTCGATGAGATCATCAGCACCGACATAGTCAGCGCCGGCAGCCTGAGCTTCTTTTTCTTTGTCGCCTTGAGCAAATACGAGGACGGTCTTGGATTTACCAATGCCATGGGGCAGAACCAGAGCGCCACGAACCTGCTGATCGGCATATTTCGGATCTACGTTGAGGTTGACAGCCAGTTCGACGGTTTCGTCAAATTTGGCTGTGTCCATCTTTTTCAAGATGTCGATTGCTTCCGTCACGTCATACTGTTTGTGTTTGTCAACCAGTTTGGCGGCTTCCGCGTATTTCTTGCCTACTTTTGCCATCTAACTTTTCCTCCTTTGTGGTTTAGCGGGGATTAACCCCTTCCACGGGACTGAACCGGCGATTAATCGACGATTTCAATACCCATGCTGCGGGCAGTGCCTTCAATCATTTTCATAGCAGCTTCAACGTCGTTGGCGTTGAGGTCCGGCATCTTAGTCGTTGCGATTTCGCGGACTTTGTCGCGGCCCAGTTTAGCTACCTTTTTCTTGTTCGGTTCGCCCGAAGCTTTTTCCAGACCTGCAGCTTTCTTCAAGAGAACAGCGGCCGGCGGAGTTTTCGTAATGAACGTGAAGGAACGGTCTTCATATACAGTGATTTCGACAGGGATAATGAAGCCAGCCTGTTTAGCTGTACGTTCGTTGAATTCCTTGACGAAAGCCATAATGTTGACACCAGCCTGGCCTAATGCAGGGCCAATCGGAGGCGCCGGAGTTGCTTTACCAGCTTCACACTGGAGTTTTACCATTCTTGCTACTTTTTTTGCCATGGTGAGTTACACCTCCTTACATTACAAGATGTGGTCAAACGAATCTTGCGATTCTCCCACTCGCGGCGAGTTGCCGCATTTAGAAGTATTTATTCCAGACCCTTCTCGATTTGAGAATAGTCGACTTCTACTGGAGTTTCTCGGCCAAACATATTGACGAGGCCTTTGACAGTCCCTTTTTCTTCATTGATTTCCGTTACGACGGCCATGCAATTTTCAAAAGGACCTTCGGTAATGCGCACTTCTTCGCCAACTTCGACAGAGATATGCGTTTTCGGTTCGCTTTCTATGCCCTGGGTCTTCAGAATCTTTTCGACTTCTTTCGGTTCCAGCGGGATAGGCTTGGTTGCCGAGCCGACAAAACCGGTAACACCCGGTGTATTGCGGACGACATACCAGGAACGGTCATTGACTTCCATTTCGATGAGAACGTAGCCAGGGAATACTTTCCGCTTGACAGTCCGTTTCTTACCGTCTTTGATGTCAATTTCATCTTCCATTGGAATGAGAATACGGTTAATGACGTTTTCTAACCCCATGGATTTGACTTTTTGTTCCAGCGTTTGCATTACTTTATTTTCATAACCGGAATACGTATGGATGACATACCATTTCATATCTGCTTCCATTTAAGCACAAGCCTCCTATCCGACAACAAGCTGAAGTAACTTGAACAGCTGTGAAAATACACCATCAGCTACGCCAATGATTACCATTACGACGATGGTAGCGACAATGACCATAACCGTGTAGTTGATCAATTCCTTCTTCGTCGGCCAGATGACTTTTTTCATTTCTACCTTTACGCCAGATAAAAATGATTTGCCCGGGTTCTTTTTCTTGTTCTTATTCTTTTGTGCTGCTTTTTTAGCTGAAAGTGCCATATAACCTCTCACATCCAAATAAGATTAGCACAATCTTATTCAATCAATTATTTCGTTTCTTTGTGTAATGTTTCTTTTTTGCAGAACGGGCAGTATTTTTTCAGTTCCAAACGGTCCGGATTGTTCTTTTTGTTTTTGTTCGTCCGGTAGTTACGCTGTTTGCATTCTGTGCATGCCAAAGTGATAGCTGTACGCATTCCTTACACCTCTCTTAAAAATAGTCACAAGCCTAGTGTTACGTAAGACTGCCTTTATAATGTATCACAACAGTCCCCTCTAAGTCAAGGAAATTTTTCTGTAACTTAAAAAAGCCAGGCGTTGGTGAACGCCTAACTTCGATTATTTTAACATGTGACGACCGTCCTGTCAAGAGATTTTCCATAATTCCATAGCGGGCCTCCCAGCCACAGCTGTCCGTTCTGGCAACCGTCCTGCGCCTTCCGTAGGTCGGCACCTGACGGGCCAAGGCGCGGGACGGCCCCTACGCACAAGGCCGCTGGCCGTGCATTTTTTTGTGACTTGTGACCTGCGTCTATCGCGGCGCATCCGCATCTGAATCGTACAACGCCGCCAGGGCGTCCTGGTATGTTCCCAAGATGCGCCCCACCTGTGCTTCTATGGCGTCGTAGCTGCCGTGGCGGTCGCGGAGCATGGCCAGCCATATGTCTTCATCGACGAAGAGGTATTGTTCATAGGCCGCGGCGATGAGTTCCTTGGCGGAACCCATGGCAGCCATGCCCTGGCCGTCCCGCTTCAGGGCTTCGCGAAAGGCCATCAAGCCCAAATCAAAGGCTTCCTGGAAGATGTGGACGATGCCATGACAGACGAAGGGGTTCGTCAAGTCCGCTTCCCGAGCCTGCTGCAAAAGCTGTATATGTTCTTGGAAATTATCCTGCCAATCCATAGCTGCCTCCCCAAACATCAAACATCAAACATCAAACATCAAACATCAAACATCAAACATCAAACATCAAACATCAAAC